>Ga0066867_10000374_pt1 | contig 21861 bp, 20 predicted proteins | sample ETN01SmetaG_4_FD_65606 | JGI IMG/M metagenome (GOLD analysis project Ga0066867, IMG submission 65606) | Marine microbial and viral communities from oxygen minimum zone, Eastern Pacific Ocean - ETNP2014F12-01SV261 | ecosystem: Environmental > Aquatic > Marine > Oceanic ... | reverse complement strand
TTAATTATCGAAACTAATGAAAAAATTCTTAGAAAAGCTAAAACGTAAACAAGATTTGTCATTTGATGAAAGTAAGGCTGCTTTTGAAATATTAATGGAAGGCAAAGCTTTAGAAGATGAAATTTTTGATTTTTTAACCCTTCTTTCAAAAAAAGGTGAAGTATCTGATGAGATTGCAGGTGGTGTTTATGTTCTTAGAGAAAAGTCTAAAAGAGTCAGTGTTCAAGATTGTATAGATACGTGTGGAACTGGTGGAGATGGAATGAATACACTAAATATATCAACAGCTTCTGCTCTATTATTGGCCAGTATGGGTGTTAAAGTTGCAAAACATGGAAATAAAGCTGTCTCATCAAAATGTGGATCGGGTGATGTTTTGGAAGCTTTAAATATAAAAATTAATTTAGAGCCAAAAGATATTGAGGATCAAATAAATAAAAATAATTTTGGTTTTATGTTTGCGCCTAATTATCATAGTGCAATGAAGTTTGTTGGACCAACTAGAAAAAAAATTGGTAAAAGAACGATATTTAATATGATTGGTCCTTTAAGCAGCCCTGCCCTAGTTGAAAGACAAATTGTAGGAGTATTTGATAAAAAACTTCTTAAAATTTTTGCAAATGCTTTAAATAATTTAAACATTAAATTAGCTTGGATTGTAAATAGTGAGGACGGATTAGATGAAATATCGCCTTATGCTAAAACTAAAGTTGTTCAATTAAAAGATAATAAAATTTCAGAAATAATTATTGATCCTATTGCATTAAATATCAATGCAGATAAATTTAATAATCTAGTTGGTGATGATGCAAAATTTAATGCAGATAAAATGATTAATATTTTTAAAGGCGAAGATAATGATTTTTCAAAGGCTGTCTGTTTGAACGCGGCTGCTGGCCTTATAGTTGCAGAAAAACATTCTAAATTTAATAATGCATATGAAGATGCAAGAAAACATATTTTAACTGGTAAAACTTTTAAACATTTAAATAAAATTCAAAATGTCTGAAAATACCTTAGATAAAATAATTAGAAATAAAATTAAAAAAATAGATATATTAAAAAAGTCTATATCAATGGAGTCTTTAAAAAATAAAATTAATGAAAATAAATCTTTTATTAATTTCAAAGAAAAAATAGAAAATAATATTAGTAATAATAAAATTTCAATTATTGCTGAAATTAAAAAAGCAAGTCCTTCTGCTGGCGTGATTATTGAAAATTACAATCCTATAAATATTGCTGAGATATATAATAATAACAATGCTACTTGTTTGTCGGTACTTACAGAAGAAGATTTTTTTTTAGGAAATTTGATTCATGTTAGTAAAATTAAACAAAAAGTTAATTTACCAATACTCTGCAAAGATTTTTTTATAGATAAATTCCAAGTGCCTCTCGCTAAAAGTTATGGAGCTGATGCAATTTTGATTATTCTAGCTTGTGTTAGTGATGATTTGGCCAATGATTTGTATGAAGAAGCTATAAAATTAGATATGTCAGTAATTGTTGAAGTCCATACAGTTGATGAAGCAAGGAAAGCTTTAAATTTTAAAGAAGCATTAATTGGTATCAATAATAGAAATCTCAAAACCCTAAAAACAGAAATCAATAAAACTTATGATATTTATAATACCTTGCTAAATCATTCAGGACCATTAATTTCTGAAAGTGGAATAAAAACAAAAGAAGAACTTTTAGAAATAAATAAAAAAACTCAAATAAAAACTTTTTTAATTGGTGAATCACTTTTAAAAAATCTAAACAATAATTCCATTTTTTCTGTACTTTAGTTAAATTAACCCTTCTATTATTAAGTTTTAAGCTATTGTTAAATTAGGAGAACTTTTATAGAACATCTTTGTACTTAATTTGTTCTATGCTTACAAAAAAACAAAAAAACTTACTTTTATTTATCAACAAGAAGTTGAGATCTTCTGGTGTATCTCCTTCATATGAAGAAATGAAAGAATCACTAAATTTAAAATCAAAATCTGGTATCCACAGGTTAATAACTGCTTTAGAAGAAAGAGGCTTTATTAGAAGATTACCTCATAAAGCAAGAGCTCTTGAAGTTGTTAAATTACCTGAAACAGCTTCAGCCAATGATATTTATAATAGCTTTTCACCAAGTGTAATTAAAGGTGGATTAGATGAAACTAGCTCAAAAGATAACAAATCTGAAATTTCAGTTTTAGGTAGTATAGCTGCAGGCACACCCATTGAAGCAATTCAAAACGAAGTTACAAGAATTTCGATTCCAAGTAATATAGAAAATAATGGCGAATTTTTTGGATTAAAAATTCAAGGAGATTCTATGATTGATGCAGGTATTAATGATGGAGATACCGTAATTATAAAAAAAACTGACATAGCTGATAATGGTAAAATTGTTGTAGCTTTGATAGATGATCATGAGGCAATGCTAAAAAGAATTAGAAGAAAAGGTAAAACTGTAGCTTTAGAAAGCGCAAACAAAAACTACGAAACAAAAATATTTGGCCCTAATAGAGTTAAAGTTCAAGGTATTCTAGTATCTTTATATAGAAACTTTCACTAAAATAGTCTAAACATCTTTAATGTCAAAAGTAGCAACTAGATTTGCTCCTTCTCCTACTGGCCCTCTCCATATAGGCGGAGTAAGAACAGCTTTGTTTAATTGGTTATATTCTAAAAGCCAAAAAGGAACTTTTCATTTAAGAATTGAAGATACAGATAAAGAACGATCTAAAGATGAGTTCAAAAATCAAATTATTAAATCTTTAAAATGGATTGGTATTGAACATGATGGAAATGAATATATTCAATCGACAAAAATTAAAGATCACATAAATATTGCAAATGAACTACTTAAAAATAATCATGCTTATAAATGTTATTGTTCTAATGAAGAAATAGAAAAACAAAAAAAAAGAGCAAAACAAAAAAAACTTCCTTATACGTATAATAGAAACTGTAGAGATTTAAGTGAAAATGATGCTCCAAATAATATTAAACCGGTTATAAGATTCAAAAGTAAAATAGAAGGTACTTCTATATTAAAAGACTTAGTTCAGGGAGATGTGGAAATTGAAAATATTACTATTGAAGATTTTGTAATTTTAAGAAATGATGGAACCCCAACATATAATCTTTCTGCTGCTGTTGATGATCACAAAATGAGCATGACTCACATAATTAGAGGAGATGATCATAAAATAAATACATTCAAACAAATTCAAATTTATTTGGCCATGAAATGGAATCTTCCTTCTTTTGCTCACATACCTCTCATTCACACTATTGAAGGTAAAAAACTGTCTAAAAGAGATAATGCATCAACATTAGATGATTATTCAAAAGTCGGAATAATGCCAGTTGCCTTAAGAAATTACTTATTAAGACTAGGATGGTCATTTAAAGACAAAGAAATATTTACATTAGAAGAGAGTATTAAGCATTTTAATTTAGAAGGTATTGGTAAATCTCCATCTAAACTTGATATGAGTCGAATTTTATCGATGAATGAACATTACATTAAAAATATTGATGAAAATGAACTTTTTAATCAATTAACTAAATACTGTGAAATTTATAAAGAAAAAATACCTAATGAAAAAGGAGAAAAAATTAAGTCCTCATTAGCATTTCTTAAAAACAAAGCTAAAACTTTGGAAGATATATACAATAATTCTAAATATATAATTCAAGATAAAGTTACTATTAATCAAGATGATTTAAAATTATTAGATGATATGGCTAAAAAAATTATATCTGAATTCTCAAATAGCATTTCAAAAATAGATAAATTAAATAAAGAAAGCTTAGAACCAATTATTAATAAACTTATAAAATCAAATGAAACTAATTTTAAAGGAGTTGGTCAACCATTAAGAATTATTTTAACAGGATCAAAATTTGGACCAGGAATTTATGATATTATAGGTTCTCTTGGCAAAAATGAGGTATTAAAAAGATTAGGAAACAAGGTAACTTGATAAAACAGAGGTAGCTTCTTCAGCAGATGAAGTTTTTGACCTAATTTCATTTAATGTATTACTAAAGTCACTAATTTGTTTATCCATAAGACTTGGGTTTTTTAAGAAATAAACAACTGATTTAAAAATTTCTTTAGGGTTACATTCATCTTGAATAAGTTCTGGAATTACTTCTTTGTTATTAATTATATTAATTATATTTGCATACTTAATTTTTACTAAAAATTTAACAATCATAAAATTCAAGAAATTCATTTTATAAATAATAATTGATGGAACATTAGCGTTGCAAATTTCTAATGAAACAGTACCAGATTTAGAGACAGCAAATACAGAATTAGATAAAATTTGAGATTTAATATTTTCATCAGAAATAACTTCAATATTGTCTAGGTTGGTGCTTTTTATATTGTCATTTATATAATTTTTATTCTCTTCAGTTGCATGAAATACAAAAAGATAATCATTATATTTATCATTCATTAGTTTTATAAAATCTATTAAAATTGGTAAAAGTATACTTGTTTCAGATGATCTACTTCCTGCAAACAAAGATATAATCTTTTTTTCCTTTTTGATTAAATTTGATAAATCAGTTTTTGCTCTATTGGTTTTTTCAAGTAATGGATGTCCAACAAATGTATTATTAATATTTTCTTTATCAAAATATTTTTTTTCAAAATTAAATAATAAAAGAATATGATCTAAAAATTTTTTAAATTTCTTTACTCTACCCTCTCTCCATATCCAAACTTGAGGAGCTACATAATGAACAGTTTTTATATTTGGGTTAATTTTTTTAACTTTTTCAGCTACTCTTAATGTAAAATCAGGGCTATCTACACTAAATAGAACATCAGGCTTAAATTCTATTATTTTATCTACAGTTTCATTAATTTTTTTTTTAATTATAAATAAATTTAATAAAACACTTGTAAAACCAATATAAGTAACCTCTTTAAGATCATAAATTGATTTTATACCTAAGGAATTTAAATGTGCCCCACCAACACAAGAATATTCAATATCTGAATTATTTTGTTTTAGTTTTGAAATGACAGTTGAAGCTAATTTATCTCCCGATGGTTCACCAGTAAGTACAAATATTTTTTTCATTTAACTGTAATAAACATATTGTTTTTGTTAGCAAAATTAATGCATTTGTTTTTATCTAAAAATACATTCTGCTTGCTCTTTAGAACTATTCCTTTGAGGCCTGCTGTTTTGCACTGTTTTAAAGTTTTTAATCCAACCGTGGGTAGATCTATTCTAAGATCTTGTTTTTTTTTTGGAAATTTAACTAAAACACCATTGTTTCTATATTTTTTACTTTTACAATTGTTAAGCATTTTTTTAGTTCCGTACCTGCCTTCAATAGCAATAACTTTATTGTTTCTAACAACTGTTCCTTGACTAAAATTGTATTTACCTTGTTTATTTAAAGTTTTTATTGCTTTATCAATGTCAGATTTATCATGTGTACTCGGTTTTAATTTTGTATAGTTTCCTTTTTTAAGCGTTAATTCAGGATTGTATGTAAGAGAGCTTATGGTCTTTATTCGTTGTTGATTAAATATTTTAATAATTTCTTTTATAATAGCTGCATCACCAATTTTTGAAGCTTTGATTATTCTAGGAATATAATAAATACCTTTAAAATCTAATTTAAGCTTTGAAAAGTTAGGTTTAGTTACCTTTCCGGCAAATAAAACTTTTTTGCAGTTATTTTGCTTTAGAATATTAATGATTTTACCGAACTGTCCAATTGAAGCTGGGTAGGATTTTTTATTTTTTTTAAATTTTTTTGATTTAGACAAATCAATTATCAAATATTTTAACTTATTTTTCCTTATTTTTTTTAGAATTTCTATTGGAAAGCCTGTCTCTCCAAATATTAAGCCAATCATCCTACTCCTTAGAAAAAGGTGTGCAAATAGATCTCTTTTTATCCTTTGTTATAAAATCAATAACATTTTTAACTAATGGGTTTTCTTTAAAACCTCCGTTTAATTTTTTTAAATTGTCCGTAAGATTTTTTGTAGCGAAGATCTCTTTATATGCTTCTGCAAGACCTAAAATATCTTTGTTTTCAAATTTAGCTCTTCTCAATCCAATTAAATTAAGTCCTTGTAAATAATTTCTATTACCAAACGATAATCCATACGGAATAACATCTTGTAAAACACCTGTCATTCCACCAATCATTGCCATTTGTCCTATTCTAGTGAATTGTTGAACTGCAGAGTTTCCACCTATAACCACATTATCTTCAATAGTCACATGACCACCCAGTGGAACATTATTTGCTATAATTACACTATTTCCTACGTTACAATCGTGAGCTATATGTGATGAAATCATAAACAGGCAGTTATCTCCAATTTTAGTTATACCACCACCGCCTGAAGTGCCTGGATGAATAGTTACATATTCTCTTATTTTATTGCTATTTCCAATTACAAGCTTGGTTTCCTCTCCATTATATTTTAAATCTTGAGGGTCATTGCCAATTGCTGCGAATGGATAAATTTTATTACCATTTCCAATTTTAGTGTTTCCTGAAATATTTACCTGTGAATGAATTATTACATCATCACCAATTTCAACGTTAGGTCCAATTACTGAATAGGCGCCTATTTTTGCTGAATTTGAAACTTTAGCTTTGCTGTCTACTATTGCGGTTTTGTGTATCATTTATTTTCTCTTATAAAATTTTTTAAACTTTTTGCTGGATATCCCATAACTTTAGAATTGTCAGATATATTTTTAATTACACCACTGCCACCTCCTATTTGAACATTATTACCAATTTTTAAATGGCCCGAAACACCAGCTTGACCTCCTATCATAACATGATTTCCTAATGTGGAGCTTCCCGCAAATCCAACTTGTCCAGCTATAATACAATTATCTCCAATTTTGACATTATGAGCAATATGAATTTGATTATCTAGATAAGTGTTTTTTCCAATTATAGTGTTGGACATTGATCCGCGATCAATAGTAGAACCGGATCCAATTTCTGAGTTATCATTAATTATAACTACACCTATTTGAGGATATCGATAATTTGATTTTTTATCTGGAAAAAAACCAAAACCTTTTTTGCCAATTACACATCCATCTAAAATATGAACATTATTATTAACTATTGTATTTCTTATAATCACATTTGAACCTATGGAACAATTATTTCCAATAATAACATTCTTTTCTATAATTGAATTGTGTCCAATAGAACAATTTTTTCCTATTTTTACATTTTTGCCCACTAATACATTTTTTCCAAACTTAACTTTTCTCTTAAATGAAGTTTTATTTATATCTTTAGAGGTAATATCAAAATCATCAGTTACAGATTCCGGATAGAATAATTTTGTAATTTTGGCCGTAGCCATTAAAACATTATCAACTATTATTTTATTACAGTTTATAGGTAAATAATTTTTTAGATTTTCTGTAGTAATACAAAAAAGAGCTTTGGTTTTAGCTGCGAGGTTTAAATATTTATTTGAATTGAAAAAAGTAATATCTTTAGATGCTGATGCTGATAAATCTTTAATATCATGAATATTAGTATTTTTAAAATTATTAATATTTTCTAATCCTGAAAGTTTTAATAATTTATCAATTTTAAAAGGACCTTTGTTTTTAAAAAAAGGATTATTCATTAATAAGTTTAATACCAAAACTTATTTCAAATGCTTATCAAGATTTATTGCTAATTATTTCCTATCAACAATTGTAGCTGACCATTGAGCATCTGCCATTTTTTTTCCATCAACAAACGCTTCCCCTTTATATTTCCACACTCTTCCATGGGATCTTATGGCCTCAATATTTAATTCTAGTTTACAATCAGGAATTACAGGATTTCTGAATCTAGCTTTTTCAACACTCATTAAAAAAACTAGTTTATTTTCATATTCTGACTTATCTATACCAGCCGCTGTTAAAGCGGCAGCTGCTTGACCAAAAGCTTCAACAATTAAAACACCTGGCATAATAGGTTGGCCAGGAAAATGACCTTGAACAAAAAAACTATCTTTTTTAACATTTACAATAGCGGTAGCTGAAAACAATTTTTTTATATTAACTAATTCATCAATTAGAAGCATGGGATCTCTATGTGGTAATAAATTAATTATTTCTTGCTTATTTAGTTTATCTGTCATTATTCAATCTCGAAACTTGTAATTTTCTTATTTACAATAATCAATATATCTTTTGTAACGTCTAAATTAGATTTTCCAATTATTACCTGATTTGATGACAAAATTAAATCTATTTTATTTTGTTCAGCAAATTCATTTAGGGTTATATTTATTTCTTTTAAAAAAGAATCTAAAACTTTGTTCTTATTTAAATTTAACTCGTTTAATTTTTTTTCATTATATTCATTAAATACATTAACTTCTTGTTTCAATTTACTTACTTTTTTTATATATTCGTTTTCTTGCAAGATATTTTTTTGTGAAATTAATTTTATTTCTTTTTCTTTAATTTTTTGTTCTTCAACTTTAAATTTTTCCAATAACTTTTCATTTTTTTTAGTAAAATTTGAAATAATTTTTTTTCCAACTTCAGATGTATTAACAATCATATCTAAATTTGCATAAGCAATATTTTGTGCTTTGCAAACAGATGTTAACAAAGTAAATATTATAATTAATCTATAAAATTTTAATTTTATCACTAAAATGTTGTTCCAATATTAAATCTAATATTTTCTGTTACATCTGTTGAAGCTTTTGACAATGGAATAGCATATGATAAGCTTAATGGGCCTATGGGTGTAAACCAATCTAAGGCTAATCCTGTCGATGATCTAATTTTTGAATTTTCATCAATAGAAGAATTATAATCAACGCCCCACACATTTGCTGCATCAATAAAATAACTTACATCTAGATTTTGTAAATCAGTAAATAAATCTGGCAATGTAGAAGCAAAATTTATAGATGATCCATAATTACCTCCGATATAATCACTTCCATCTTTAGGGCCAATTTTTCCAGGTTCAAATCCTCTTAATTTTCTCTGTGGCACATATATTCTTTTTGTAATTCTTGCGTCATCATTTGATAGCGAACTAGATGTAGCTGTATAAATTGAAAGTGAAAACAATAAATTATTTTTGGTTTCATAATAAGTTGTGTAATCAAATTTATTAACTAGTGTATAATCTTCAGAATAAAGAGGAAATTCTTGAGAAAAAGAAAATTTATAACCTTCAGTAGGGTTAAAATTCTGATTAAGTTTGTTCATAACTATGCCATAATCCAAAATAAAATCTAAGTAGGTTCCCTCTTGCTTTTTTTTTGTAGCAGAAGCTTTGGAATTTGTGGTTATTTTTTCATAGTTAGTTTTTATAGTTGGAGAAAAAAATATATTCTTAAATTGCTCGTATGAAGTACCAAAACTAAAGCCTGTTTTTTCTGTTTTATAACCAAATGAAGTTAAATGATCGACTTCAGATCTTCCAAAAGATCGATTAAATGATCGATTTGAGTTTTTAAAATTTGGTTCTCTTAAAAATATATTTCCTGTTAATGACTGTTCTGTAATTGAAAATTCTGTTCCTAATTTAGCGCCCTCACCTAAATAGTTATTTTCAGATATACCAAAGCTTAATGACGATCCACTAGTACCTGTGCCAGCTCCAGCAAATATTTCTCCTGTTGGTTTTTCCTCAACATCAATATTTATAACTTTATTCAATTTATTTTCAGATGTTTCAACATTATGTTTAACTGAATTAAAAATTCTTAAAGCTCTAATATTATTAATTGATTTGTTTAACAAAATTTCATTAAACGCGTCACCCTCATCTGATAAAAGTTGATTTCTAATTACTCTTTCTGAGGTTATATTATTTCCAAATATATTAATTTTTTCTACGTAAAATTTTTTAGTTTCTTTTAAATTTATTGATAAATTAATTTTATTTTTGTCTATAATTTTTTCATCATAAGTTACACTTAAAAACTCGTAATTGTTATCCAAGGCAATTTCATCAATTTCATCTAAAATATCTTCAATTCTATTTAATGAATAAGTTTTTTCTTTTAATTTAATTAATAAATTTTCAAGTTTAGCAAAATCATTTTGCTTGTATTCTAAAGGAATATTAAGTTTTAAATCATTAAATGAAAATTTTTCTCCCGCGTCGATGTTGAATACAATTTCAAAATATTTGTCATCTATAATCTGAGCAAATGCGCTGTTTATTTTAACTTTGTAATATCCATTATTTTTATAAAAATTTCTTAGTAAATTTTCGTCTAATTCGAATCTTTTTATATCTACATTTTTTTTATTTGATAAAAATTTCCAAAATTTACTCTCTTCTGAAACTATAACTTTTCTTAATTTGTTATCTTTAAAGATTTTATTACCTATAAATTTAATATTTTTTATTAGAGCTTTATTTCCAAGATTAATATTATAAACTATATCAACAGTATTATTCTCATTTTTTTTAATATTAGTTTTTACCTCAGAAAAATAATAACCATTTACTCTTAAAGAGTTAACAATTCTATTTTGATCCATTTTAATTTTACTCTCAACAAAAGAGGATTTTTCTTTCTGTAAAAGAATTTCTTTTATTTTTTCTACTAATGATTGTTTTTTAATTCCCTCAATTTCTATTGATTGAATTAAAGGATTTTCAATTAATTCTATAAATATTGTGCTATTATCTAAATTTATTGAAATACTTTTAAAAAAAGTTGTCTCATATAATTTTTTTAAAGATTTATTTAAATCATTTTTATTTATATCATCATTGATTTTTAAACCACTAAATAAAATTATAGTTTCATTAGAAATTCTTTCATTACCTTTTATTTTGAAATTTTTAATAACTTCGGCCAAAGAAAAGCTTGGAAAAAAGATTATAGAAAATAAAGTTGCTATAATAAATTTTTTGAACATTTTATTTTGTTTTAATATAATCATTAACAAATTCTTTAGTAACATTTCTTACTTTATATATTTGCTTAATTGATTTTGGTCTAATATTACAATATTTTTTAAATAATTTGAAATTAATTATTTTAATTAAATAAAATAATAATTTTCTAAAATCTATTTTTCCACTTAAAAACATATTTACCAGTTCATCATTAACGGTAATGACTACAGTTTCAAACAAACTATCCTTGGATGGAATTAATTTTAGTAGATTTAAAGTTTTGAACTTTCTTATGTTAGGTTTTGAAAGAGAAAGTTTGTTAATTTTATCAATGTTCAAATCTTTTGTTTTATAAAAGTTTTTTGATGGAAAATCATAAATTGAATTAAATATTGGTATATCCATATTTGTTTCATGGGCTAGCATTTTTATTGTTCCATTTTTAAAAATAATTATTGCATGTAAATACGAATTTGGATTAATTAAAATATATATTTTATCTAAATTTATATTAAATATTTTTTTTGCTTCTATTACTTCAAAAACTTTATTCATTAGTGTTGATGAATCAATTGTTATTTTCTTACCCATTTTCCAATTAGGGTGCTTTAGTGCATCCTTAACTTTAATTTTTTTGAAATTATTTTTTTCATTTAAAAATGGTCCGCCCGATGCTGTTATGATAATTTTATTTATTAATTGTGAATCTTCACTATTTAAAAGTTTGAAAATTGAAAAATGTTCAGAATCTACAGGTATAAATTTAGTTTTATTTTTAATTAATTTTTTATTAATTAAATTCCATCCACATATTATTGCTTCTTTGTTTGCAATAGCAATTTTTCTTGTAAATTTTATTATATTAATAGTTGGTTCTAAGCCATCAATACCTGAAATAGAATTTAGTGTGTAGTCTATTTTTTTTTTTAAAATTTTCTTTAAATTTTTAAAATTATAAAATATGTTTATGTTATTTTTTTTGAATTTTTTTTTCCAAGAATGATTTATTTTTTTTCCTGAAATAATAATATTTTTAACATTAAATTCTTTTGCCTGATTAAAAACTTTATTTATATTAGAATTTGTTGATAGTAGAATAATATTAAAATTCTTTTTATTTTGTCTTACTACATTAAGTGCTGTTAAACCTATTGAACCTGTGGACCCTAAAATTGCAATTTTAATCATATAGAAAAATTATAAATTAATATATGAATCGGAGCTGAAATAATAATGCCATCAATTCTGTCTAATACACCGCCATGCCCAGGTAATAGTTTCCCAGAATCTTTAACTTTGGCCAGTCTCTTTAAATAAGAAAAAAAAAGATCTCCAAATTGTGAAAGAAGACATACTGAAAATGTAAAAATAATAAGAGAAATATAATTTAAAGTTAAGTAATCGATAAATACAAACATGATAAAAAATGAAAATACAAATGATCCGTAAAAACCAGAAAAAGTTTTTTTTGGACTTATTTTAGTAAGTTTCTTTCCCTTAAATATTTTTCCAAAAATTAAACCACCTATATCAGTAGAAATGCAAATTATAATGAAATAAAAAATTACATTTTTCAATGTATCTAGATTGGCTATAATTATGTAAATAGCTGATATTGAATAAAATATTCCAAAAATTAAATATATTGACTTTATTTTTTTTAATTTTTTAATCTTAAATATTAGTTTTGAATATTCAATTAAAGACAAAAATATGATTATGATTAATAAAATTAGAAAAAAATTATCATTAATGTATGAATAAAGTAAGCATGACAAAAGAAATATTGATGTAAAAATTCTAAATAGAAGTTCTTTCATTATCTAATTTTTCCAAATTTCCTTTTAATATTTTTATAGCTTCTTAGTATTAACGAATAGTCTTTTTGTGTAAAATCAGGCCAAAATTTTTTAACAAAATAAATTTCTGTATACGAAAGCTGCCATAAAAGAAAATTGCTTAATCTATGCGTATTCCCAGTTCTAATCAATATATCTGGATCGGGTATGTTTTTTGTATAAAGATATTTTTCAATATTATTAATACTAGGTTTTAATTTTTTCTTAATAATGAGCTTTAAAGAATTTAAAATTTCATCTCTGGATCCGTAATTTAAAGCCAAATTTATTTGTAATTTTGAATTTTTTGAAGTTAATTTTGTTGATTTATTTAATATTTTTTTAAGTTCGGTAGGTAGTTTTCTTGTACTTCCAATTATATTTAGTTTTAAATTATTTTTAGATAAATCATTTAAATTTTTATTCAAATATTCAAATAATAGATTAAATAGATAATCAATTTCATACTTTGGTCTATTCCAGTTTTCTGTTGAAAAAGTGTACAATGTTAAATGTTTAATTTTTTTTTTAAGTGTAATTTCGATAATTTTCTCAATTGTTTTAATTCCTTGCTTGTGTCCCAACCTTCTAGAATTAAATTTTTTTAAACCCCAACGACCATTGCCATCCATGATAATGGCAACGTGATTAATTTCATTCATATTTTCATTATTTCTTTTTCTTTAGAAATAACTTTCTCTTCTACTGATTTAATATTTGTATCAGTAATATTTTGGATAGCTTTCTCAAATTTTTTCTCTTCATCTTCAGATATATCTTTAGATTTTAATAATTTTTTTAGCTCATCATTTGCTTCTCTACGTATATTTCTTATAGAAATTTTACACTTTTCTCCCATAGATTTAATTATTTTGCTTAACTCAGATCTTCTTTCCTCATTAAGATCTGGTATTGGTAGTCTCATTAATTGTCCATCAATCAATGGATTTAATCCAAGCTCAGATTTTCTTATTGCAGAGTCAATTAATGTTATATTATTTATATCCCATACTTGAACATTTATTGTACGTGGTTCAGGAACAGAAATTGTTGCTAACTGGTTTATTGGCATTTTTTGACCATACACATCAACTTTAACTAAATCTAACATGCTTGCATTTGCTCTTCCCGTTCTTAAAGAAGATAAATCTTTAAAGAATAGTTCAATAGATTTATTCATTTTTTCTTTATAAGTTTGATCTTTGAACATTACTCTCCAATTTTAATTCTTGTAAACTCTTTAATTTTTAGACTTGGAATATTCATTTCTGATAAAATATCTTTAACTTTTTTCTTAGGTTCCATTACCCAATCTTGAGTCATTAAGCTATTTTCTTCTTTAAATTTATTGATTTTACCTAAACTTATTTTTTTTGCAATTTCTTCTGGTTTTCTTGAATTTTTAAGCTCTTCTACTATAAGTTTCTGTTCCTTTTCAAGAACATCTTTATTAATTTCATCAGAATTTAAAGCAATTGGATTTGAAGCAGCGATATGCATAGAAAGTTGTTTACCAAACGAATTTATTTGCTCATTTTTTTCTTTTGACTCTAAAGAAACAATTACACCTAACTTAGAAACATTATCTTTTATAATTGAATGTTGATATATAAAATTTTGAGAGTTGCTATTTTCAATAGTTTGAACTTTTCCAATAGTAATTTTTTCACCAATTTTAGCAATTAAAGCAACAAAATTATCTTCAACGGTTTTACCATTTGTCATATTTGATTTATTTAATTTTTCTAAATTTGATGAACATTGATTATTAATTTCACTTAATTCTTTTACAAAATTAATAAAATCAACATTCTTAGCAACAAAGTCAGTTTCACAATTCACTTCTATTAGAGATGTTTTATTAGAGTCGCCACTAACGACTATTACTCCCTCTTTGGCATCTCTTGACATTTTTTTTGATGCCTTTGCAATACCTTTAATTCTTAAAATTTCAACAGCTTTACCTAAATCTCCATTTGATTCTTTTAAAGCTACATTGCAATCTTTAAATCCTGCGCCTGTTGATTGTCTCAGTTTTTTTATTTTCTCAATATCACTCATTTTTAAATTCCAATTTTTTTTAGATTATTAATTTAATTTAGTATCTTTATTTTCTGTAGCTTTTTTACTAACAACATCTGTTTTTTTATCATTGGATTTATTTTCAGATTTTACTTCTGTTTCATTAGGAAGATCTTTTTTTGCATTATTAATTGTTTCTTTAATCAGGTTGCAATAAAGTTCAATTGATCTTCTTGCATCATCATTTCCTGGAATTGGAAAATCAATATTTTCAGGATTTGAATTTGTATCAAGAATTGCAATTATCGGTATATTAAGTTTAATAGCCTCTTTAATTGCTAATGACTCATAGTTCGTATCGATAACAAAAATTAAATCTGGTGTTTTTTTCATATCTTTGATGCCACCTAGAGATCTTTGTAATTTATCTCTTTGAGAGCCCATTTTTAATAACTCTTTTTTTGTAAATCCTCTATTTTCTGTAGAAAGGTTCTTGTTTAAATTCTCTAATTTCTTTATCGAATTAGATATTGTATCCCAATTGGTTAACATTCCTCCTAGCCATCTATGATTCACATAGTATTGATCTGTATCTTTAGCTAGTTCTGCAATATTATCTGAAGCTTGTTTTTTAGTTGAAACAAACAATATTTTTTCTCTATTAGAAATAGTCTCATATACTTTTTGCAAGGCTTGTTTAACAAGTTCTACAGTTTGTGTTAAATCTATAATATGAATAGTATCTCTTCTTCCAAAAATATACTTCTTCATTTTAGGATTCCATCTTAAAGTTTTGTGTCCAAGGTGAACACCTGCTTCTAAAAGTTGTTCGATTGTTATATTAGGTATTGTCATATTCCTTCCCGGTTATACCTCCACAGTAATTGCCCAAAGGGACCGGAGGTTTTTAAACCAAATACTGTGTGCGTGTTAATTTGAGAGGTTTTTACAATTATTTTGAATTAATACAAGTTTTTTTTTAGTATATTTTTAAAGCAACTCCAGCATTTTTTAACTGAGATATTACTTCTTGGTCAATTTTTCTTTTTGAATTTAACTTAAAGTGATGAACAATTTTATTATTATTTATTTTTAATGTCACATCTGTTTCACCCGGTGATGATATCAATTCTTTAACTTGATTTAAATTATTTAGATTTAAAGAGTTTATTTCGATTGATTTAACAGGTAAATTCACTAAATCATTAATTCTTGTAATAGATTTAACATTAATTCTTGAAGTAGATCCGTCAGCAGAAATATTTTTAATTAAATTTAAAAAAACTGAGTTACCTTCTTTTAAAATATCTCTTTTTTTTTCAAAAAGGTCAGAAAAAACAAAAAGTTCAAATACACCTCCTAGGTCAGTAAACTTAATAATGGCATAAGATAATCCTTTTTGATTTTTTTTCTCTTGGATTTTTAAAATAGTTGACGCTATGACACCTTCTTTTACGTTCTCGTTAATATTAAACTCATTGAAGTTGATAACACGATACTGGGGAAAAAAATCTTTAAATTGATTTAATGGATGGTCTGAAATAAAAAAACCCAAGGCTTCAAACTCTTTCGATAATCTTTCTTCGAATATGAAATCTTTTGTTTTTTCAAGTAATTCTGATTCATTTTCATCCATGTTATCTTCAAATAAATTTATTTGATTTATAGTTTTATTTTCGTATAAAATTTTTGATTTTAAAATCAAATTTGGAATGGAATCGAATAAAGATTTTCTATTATTATTTAAATTATCAAAAGCTCCTGCTTTTACTAAGCCTTCTAATTGAAGTTTGTTAATATCTTTAGGATCTATTCTATTTATAAAGTCAAATAGATTTTTGAATTTACCATTTTTAATTCTCTCTTTGACTACATTTGATATAGACTCATAGCCAACATTTTTTATAGCACCTAGTGCATAATAAAAATTTTTATCGTCTGAGGTAAAATCTGCAAAACATTCGTTAATATTGGGTCTTACAATATTAATTTTCATTCTTTTTAATTCTTCATAAAACTCACTAAGTTTTTTTTGGTTTGAAAGCTCCATTGACATTGAGGCTGAAAAGAATTCATTTTGATAGTATGTTTTTAAAAAAGCAGTTTGATATGCAATCAAAGCATATGCAGCAGCATGGCTTTTGTTAAAACCATATTCTGCAAATGGTTCTATTTTCATAAAGATTCCTGCCGCTACATCTTTTGCTATTCCTTTTTCTTCAGCACCATTTATAAATCTTTGTTTTTGCCTCTCTAATTCTGTTCTCTTTTTTTTTCCCATCGCTCGTCTAAGTATATCAGCTTCACCAGCTGTAAAACCTGACAATGTCTGAGCAATCTGCATCACCTGTTCCTGATAAATAATTACGCCATAAGTTGGTTCTAAAATTTCTTTCAACTTAGGATGCAAATAATCGGGCTCTTTTCTTTCATGTTTGCAATCATTATAAACAGGTATATTACTCATTGGACCTGGTCTATATAAAGCTACAAGAGCAATAATATCCTCTAATCTATTTGGCTTCATGTTTATTAATGCATCTTTCATACCTGTACTTTCCAGTTGAAATAGTCCGATAGTTTTACCTTCTGATAAAAGCTTAAAAACATTTTGATCTTCATAATTAATATTTTCAATATTAAATTCTTTATTTTTTTTATCTTTTATAATTTTTTGTGTACGATTAATTACTGTTAGAGTTTTTAATCCTAAAAAGTCGAATTTAACTAAACCTGCATTTTCAGCTGAGTACATATCAAATTGTGTTGAAGGCAATAAAAGATCAGATGATCGATCTTTATATAATGGAACAATAGAACTTAATTTCTTATCAGCTATAACTACCCCAGCTGCATGAGTTGCAAAATTTCTATTAAGCCCTTCTAATTTTAGAGATAAATCAACTAATTTTTTAACTCTATTATCCTCTTGAATTAATTTTTGTAAACGTGGTTCTGAATTAATACACTCTTGTAATTTCATAGGTCTAGAAGGATCAAAAGGAATCATTTTGCAAATTGAGTCAACGAAACCATATGGTAAACCAAGAACTCTACCAACATCTCTTATTACCATTCTTGCTTTAAGTTTTCCGAATGTGATTATATGTGCTACACTACCTTTGTACTTTGTATTAAGATAATTAAAAACCAAATCTCTTTTTTCTTCGCAAAAATCTATATCAAAATCAGGCATTGAAATTCTATCAGGATTTAAAAATCTCTCAAAAATTAGATTAAATTTTATAGGATCAATATCAGTTATATACAAACACCAGGCAACTAAAGAACCTGCTCCAGAGCCTCTTCCAGGTCCTACGGGTATATCATTTTTTTTGGACCATTTAATGTAGTCAGAAACAATCAAAAAATAACTTGAATATTTCATTTGATTTATAATTGTTATTTCATGATTGAGTCTGTTTTTATATGCATTAAAAACTTCTTCCTTATTTTGGTTCTTTTTTATAATAACAAAATTATTATTAAATTTTTCTTCAAGACCTTTTAATGCTTGGATTTCTAACATTTTATCTGGTCCAATTTCTTTATTAGATGCTATTTCCGGCAACATAGGTTTTGAATTGTTTGCTTTAAAATTACATTTGAATGGTAAATAAAAATTATTTATTAAAGCTTCAGGTAGGTCTGAAAATAAATTAAACATCTCTTTGTCTGATTTAAAATTATGATTATTAGATAATTTGTATCTTTGTTTATCATTTATATAAGTTTTATTTTTTATACAAAGTAAAGCATCATGTGCCTCGTACATTGATTGATTTAAATAAAAAACTTCGTGAGTTGCTATAATAGATATTTTGAGTTTATTAGATAAGTTTAAATTTAATTTTTCAAATTCTTTTTCGTTTTGATCATTATGTCTTTGTATTTCTATATAAAAGTCATTTTTGAAAATTTTATTTATATCTTCATAAAAGTTAACCAGGTCTTGAGTTTTATTTTTTTTAAATAAATTACCCGATAATGAGTCTAAAGAGCCTGATAATACAATAATACCTTCTGGTTCATCAAGCAAGTTTTGTAGATCACAATAAGGCAATGTTTCATCTTTTTTATTTATTAAATAAGAATTTGAAGAAAGTTCTAAAATGGCTTCATAACCTTTGCGGCTTTTAGCAATTAAAGGTATAATTCCAATCTCATCATTAAATTTAAAATTTATTTGCGTTCCAATTATTGGTTGCGTACCTGATTTTGAAATCTCTTCAGAAAACTCTAAGGCACCACATAAATTATTTGTATCTGATAAACCAATTGATTTTATTTTTTTATCTTTACAAAAATTTTTTAAATCATCTACTTTAATAGCACCTTCGCAGATAGAGTATTGAGTATGTATTTTTAAATGGTTAAAATTTTGATTATTTTCTTGCATTAATAGATTTTAATTTACCATCGATTAGCTGCAACCTACAATCTGCTAAATTCGCAAAATATCTATTGTGAGTTGCATAAATAATAATTCTATTTCTTGTTTTTAAATTAAACAATAATTTAAAGAATTCTTTAGCATTTTTATTGTCTAAATTACCTGAAGGTTCATCAGCTATTATAATATTTGGAGAATTAATTAATGCTCTTCCAATTGCGATTCGTTGATTTTCTCCACCTGATAATTCCGATGGAAAATGGTTGGATCTCTTATGAAGTTTTAATTTTTTTAATATTTTTACTGATAAATTTAAACTTACACTTGAAGATTTGCCGTTAGCAATACCAGCTAATAAAATATTCTCGATTGCCGTAAAATCATTTAGTAAATTCTTTTCTTGATAAATAATTCCAAAATTATTTGATCTAATAAGATCATTTTTTGCGTTTTCTTCAAAATTAATTTTATTATTATCTATAAATAAATTTCCACTAGTTGGTCTATCTATTAAAGATAATATGTTTAATAAAGTTGATTTACCTGATCCAGAGGGTCCAACCAAGGAATAAGTTTTACCTTTTTTAAATTTATAATTTAAATTTTTTAATACAGTAACTTTTTTAAGATTTTGATAATTTTTACTTAAATTTTTTAGTTCTATAAAATTATTCATACTTAAGTGATTTTATTGTATCTAGTTTTGATGCTTTAATTGCAGGATATATTGACACCAAGCAAGTTATAAAAATAGAAAATAGACTAATTAAAAAAATTGAAAAAGGTTCTATTTCAGTTGGCATTTTGCTCAAAAAATATATTTCTTCAGAAAATAAGCTAATATTAAATAAATCACTAATTAAAGATCTTATGCTTTCAATATTAATTGATAATATAATACCTAGTATAATTCCTACAAATGTCGCAACTGCGCCAATCGTAAGACCAACTATAAAAAAAATTTTTGCTATAGAAGAATTTTGAACTCCAATAGATTTTAAAATTGCAATGTCTCTTGTTTTATTTTTTACCAATATAGTTAATCCTGAAATTATGTTAAATGCTGCAATTAAAATAATTAAAGATAAAATAATAAACATAACATTTCTCTCAATTTTTAGAGCTGTAAAAAGCGATTGATTCAGATCTGCCCAAGTGTTTACTAATTTATCTTTGAATAAATCTTGAAATATTAATTTTTTAGTTTCTATATTTTTAGGATCTTTTAAAAATACTTCTAAATATCTATCACTTTTTTTAAAATTAAAAAAATCTTCTAGATCACTTAAATTTAAAAATGCTATATTTTGATTAAATTCATGAATTTCACTTTCAAAAATAGAATCTATAATAAACGATTTCTGTTTAGGAAGGCTTCCCACTAGTGACATGACGCTGCTTGGAGAAATAATGCTTATTTTATCACCAATTTCTACATTTAAGATAAAACTAAGCTCTTTACCAATAGAAATATTATTATATGAGATCGATTTGTTGCCAAAAAAATTGTCATTTTTAATCACTTTTAATTTATTAAAATCATCTTTTAAATAACCTCTTAAGATTATTCCTTTTGTATATAAGTTATGAATAATTACAGCTTCACCACTATTACTTAAAAAAAAATTCTCTGATATGTCTCTAATTTTTTTATTATTTAATTTATTTAAGTTTAGTTCACTGTTGTTAGAAAATATTTTTATATGAGGGTTAAAACCGTTGATTTGATTGATTAGTTCAGTTCTGAAACCATTCATAACTGACATAACGACTATTAGAACCGCAACCCCTAAAGTAATACCCAAAAATGAAAAAGTTGAAATTATATTAATAAATCCATCTTTTTTTTTAGTAAATAAGTATCTAAATGCTATCTTTTTTTCTAGTAAGGTGATCAATTTATTTTTTATTATTTAATGTTTTAATTATTTCTTCTAAAGAAATAAAAACAGGCTCTTTATTAATCTCTTTAAATTCAATTTTTTGTTCATTAAAATTTTTACCGATAATAATTTGAAAAGGTATTCCTAATAAATTAAATTTTTTTATTTTTGATGAAAGATTTTCATCAGTATCATCGATTAAAACATCAATATTATTTTTTTTAAGATTATTATAAATATTATTTGCTTTTTCTAAATTAGAGTTATCATTTTTGTTTATAATTGGAAGTATGGCACAATGATAAGGTGAGACAGAGATTGGCCATTTCATTATCTCATTTTTATCATCATATTTTGCTTCTATTATTGCTCCAACTAATCTTGAGACTCCTATTCCATATGATCCCATTTTAACAAATTCCTTTTTTCCATTATAATCTACGCTAGCATTCATTGGCTTTGAGTATTTATCACCAAAATAAAAAATATGACCAACTTCAATGCCTTTAGTTTGTAGTCTACAGTCTTCAGGAACATTTTTTTCAAATTCATCTTTATTAAATTTTTCATCTGTCACTGAATAATATTTTTCAAAATCGCTTCTTAGCTTACTAAGAGATTTTTTATTAATAAGAGTACTCGAACTATCAACGTCAAAAATTCTTTTATCTGTAAATATTTTGCTTTCACCGGTATCTGCTAAAATTATAAATTCATGTGATAGATTTCCACCTATTGGACCAGTGTCAGCAGCCATTGGTATTGCAGTTAATGATAATCTTTTAAAGGTTCTTAAATAAGATAAAAAAAATTTATTATATGAATAAAA
>Ga0066867_10000367_pt1 | contig 21959 bp, 23 predicted proteins | sample ETN01SmetaG_4_FD_65606 | JGI IMG/M metagenome (GOLD analysis project Ga0066867, IMG submission 65606) | Marine microbial and viral communities from oxygen minimum zone, Eastern Pacific Ocean - ETNP2014F12-01SV261 | ecosystem: Environmental > Aquatic > Marine > Oceanic ... | reverse complement strand
GGTTTTTCATCATCCTCTCCATCCCCAAAGGTATCCCCCATATCAAAACAGCCGCCTTTTATGAATACCATCCCGTCTGCCGACGTTTTGTCCTTAGGTTTTGGTTCCAATGAGGCGGGTTTACCACCAGCCATTTTCTTAAGTACATTTATTACTTGAAATTCGTTACAACCCTCACATGGTTCAGATTTTGATAAAACTAGCTCATTGTCGAGGACATTAATGATATTCAAGGCAAGTAAATAGCCTTGAGGGTTTTTCAACACCCTTATGGTAGCAACCAGTTCGGCCTGAAACTCTACCCCAATCTGCTGCATACACTTCGTATCATCGCATTCCTCTCCTGCCACTGTTTCCTCAGATAGCTTTTTATATATTTCCTTCACCTTTTCTTCCACATTTCTGCCATAAAGAACTTTATACTTGTCAGAAAGTCCCTCGGCAATGGCTGATTCCATCATTGGTTTATAACTTGAATCAATGCCTGTCCCCTGCAACGGCATTAAAACAAGGCGTTCCTTTGCCTCGGCCGTAGAGATGGAGACGGTCATCTGAAATAGAAAGATAATTGCAATAATCAGTTTTATAATTTCACGTGAATTCATAGTCGCTACTATTATGTGAAAAAATATTCTCAATGGGGCTTTGCCCCATACCCCAAAAAGGGTAAAAGATTAAAAGAATAAAGGGTAAAAAATCAGTCCTGGGCTATACGAAAACCGAGGTTGTTGAACCCATGGGATTTAAAGCGTAATGATAGCATTTTTAGGGTTGGTAGAGGAAGGGTTTTGGCATAGGCTATTATTGATTAATGACAATTCATACAATCAGATAATATCCTGTATATCTTAGCCCGACTGTGAAGGGATTCCTTATTTATCTCTTTTATCTCTATGCTTCGCAATATTAATTTCATCTTCTCTTGAGCCAGAAGCTTAATTTCTATATCGTTCATTACACTTTTCAGTTTGAAAATCTCGAGACATTTTTCCACTGTAGAAGCGGTGTCTGAAATGTCTTCATCCCTAACATCCTGCACTGCGGACAACTTCACAAGAGACTTCGACTCCTTTTCAAGTTCTGCTAATTTTTGTCTTGATGCAGATTGCAATTTTTTTCTTTTCACTTAAATAAGCCTCACAGTTATCACACCAATACCACCTTATAGCCCTTGTTTTGATACCTTAAGACCTTCTTTCTGTATCGCCTCAACTTTCCGTCAAATGTGTTTAAACTCATACCGTACTTCTTTAACATCTTCTTTGCATTATGTTTACGGTACTTATTAAACCTCTCGTCTTTAAAGTCCTCAACAAGTTCCCTGTTCTTCAATATATCAGCAACGGTTTTAACTGACGGGAAATACGTCTGCCTTCCGTTAAGCAATTCATACAGGGCGACTGTGTTCTCAATTCCAATCAAATCAGCTATCGCCATCATCTGGTCTAATGTTTTTCTCTGGTTTACATATGGCATGGTTACTCTCATTATGCGATTTCTTATGTTAATAGAGAATTAATCCTATATTTCTATTTTACTTTAAGCCCAAAATAAATTGAACGAACATTGAGTTATCTATCCATAGATAACTATCAGTTATTTTCTGAAAATGGTTAGGAGGAGCAACTTGGTGATTGGGTGGTGATTGAGGGCTTTTTTGCTTAAATAAAACCTTTTTATTCAATGAATTAACTACACCGGTTACGGGTTCGAGTCCCGTCGGCCCCGCCATAAATTGGCAAATCTTTCTCAGGGATCTCAGTAAATTTTTGAAACTTGCTGTCTTTTCCAGAGAGAATCGGTGTTTTAACAGGCCAGTTAATAGCAATCGTCTCATCTGACCAAAAAATTCCATACTCATCTTCAGTATCATAGAAGTCCGAGCATTTGTACATGACATCAGCGGATTCACTCAATACGCAAAAACCATGAGCAAACCCCTCCGGTACATATATCTGGCGTTTGTTTTTTGCTGAGAGATTGGCTCCAACCCATTGTCCTAACGTAGAAGAACCTCGCCGAATATCAACCGCCACATCAAATATTTCTCCTCTCAACACAAAGATCAATTTCCCCTGCGGATGAAGGAGTTGATAATGCAATCCTCTCAAGGTTCCCTGCTTTGAGTGGGAATAGTTGTCCTGCACAAAAGTTTTATCAATTCCCACATCGGTATATTTACTTTGGTGAAAAGTTTCTAAAAAAAACCCTCTGGAATCATCATACACATTCGGCTCAAGCAAAAGAACATCGGATATCGATGTGTTAATGAGTTTTAATGTCATTGTTTTTTATTTTCCTTTTTCTGCTTCCTTTAATACATCCATTAAATACTGTCCATAACCACTTTTCAGCATTTCAGCGGCGAGTTTTTTTAGCTGTTTCGCATCTATATAACCGAGATTAAACGCGATTTCCTCTAGACACGAAACCTTCAGGCCCTGCCGCACCTGAACCGCTTGCACATAATTGGCAGCTTGCTGTAAAGACTCAAAGGTACCTGTGTCAAGCCAGGCAAATCCGCGTCCTAAAAGTTCCACTTTTAGCTCTCTCCTGCGAAGGTATTCCAAGTTTACATCCGTAATTTCCAACTCTCCACGGGCAGAAGGTTTAAGATTTTCCGCTATTTTCACCACATCATTGTCATAAAAATAAAGACCGGGTACAGCATATTTTGACTTGGGATTTTCAGGCTTCTCTTCGAGACTAACAACATCGAGGTTTTTATCAAAACTGACAACACCATACCGCCAGGGGTCTCGCACTAAATAACCAAAAATAATCCCTCCTTTTTCGAGTTTTGCGCATCTACTGAAAATTTTGGGAAGACCCTGTCCATAAAATATATTGTCCCCAAGAACAAGAGCAACCTTTTTATTGCCTATAAATGATTTTCCAATAATGAAGGCCTGAGCCAATCCTTCTGGACGGGGTTGTTCGGCATAAGATAAAGAGATACCCCATTGAGAGCCATCCCCAAGAAGGTCCCGGAACTTCGGTAAATCTGCTGGAGTGGAAATTATGAGAACATCTTTGACACCTGCCAGCATTAAGACAGACAAGGGATAATAAATCATGGGTTTATCATACACAGGGAGCAGTTGTTTGCTGACAACACGGGTAATAGGATACATGCGGGTACCTGAACCACCTGCTAATATTATTCCTTTCATTGTTTCTCCCCAGAAATTTAAAGCTCCCCCTGCAGCAAGACTGCAGGGAATCTTCAGTGCAGAGTATATACACCCCCTGAGCCCCTCCTTGTTAGAGGGAATTAAGGGGGGGGGTATCGCCCGCTAAGTCCGCGACAAAGCCAAACTTAGCTTGGTAGCTCTGCAAGATCGCATGGAATGCGCTAGCTAAAAACACTTTCAAATTATAGTATGCTAATTCTCAAATTTAAACAAAACATTATTCCACTTTTTTCATCTAGACGGTAGCAACTATTTTGTTCTTCACCCTGACTTCGGTCACCAGAACAATTGTCTCTTTCTGTTTTTATTCGACCACTTTGTTTCATTACTTCCAATGCTGCACCTACTGTATTCGATGGTTCATCGTCATCAAACTGAATGAGAAAAGGGTCGTTTCCCCAATTGAGAGTTATTTGATGATATAATTTAGCATCATCGATAAAGGCATATATGGTGGCCTTTTCCTAGCGCAACCATGCCGCGTAACGCGCTGTATTGCCTGACCGGGTAAATATCACCAGGGCTTTGGCCCCAAGTTGATCCGTCATAACACAGGCCGCTTTCATTTGCGTGCAACATATTGATGCGGACTATATTGATTCCTGCCTTTATCAATTTTTCCAGCATCTCCGGTGATTCTGTTACGGTTCCGATCATCGCGATAATCCTTGTCCTTCTCGGTAAATTCATCATGATAATACCCCGGGAAGTTGTCCAACAAAAGTTTTAATTTCATCACGTACTTTTCGGTAATGGTTAAGCGCTTCTTCTTCGGTTTTAGCGTTTGCCGCCAGTTTCGGCGGATCATCAAACCCAACGTGGATTGTTTTTGTTTTTCCGGGGAATAGCGGGCAATGTTCCTGCGCGTGACCACAAAGTGTAACAACGAAGTCAAATTGAGCGTCTTTTAATTCATCCACATGTGTAGATTTGTGTCGAGAAATATCAACACCCGCTTCAGCCATAACCTTGACCGCAAGAGGGTTTAAGCTGTTAATTTCAATACCTGCCGAATAGGATTCGATTTCACTACTCTTCAGAAGCCGCGTCCATCCCTCTGCCATCTGGCTTCTGCAGGAGTTCCCTGTACACAAAAATAATAATTTTATTTTTTCTGATTCCTTAATGCTCCCCCTCCATTTTTCCGTCATCACTGATCTGATCCAAATTGTCTCCTTCAGACAATTTTTTTAATTCCAAACTTTTATTTGAGGTAAAGAGGCGCCGATGATTCCTTCCATATCTCCATACATCCCGCTAATGTTATGAACGATCCTTTTAATTTATTTTGCATCTTTTTCTATTTTTTTAGCCTGACCCTAAAATTCCTTTTGCAGTTTTTCCAGCATTTTATGGGAAATTGCTTCAGTGAGAGGAATTTCTTTATTACAGTACGAACAGGTTATGACTGGTTCAGATATATTATACTCATAACACATATTCATGGTTAAGGACAATGAGTTAATACCTCAATCTTGCATGATAAATTTTTAAAAGGAGTTTTTTCTTAGAAGTTATATGTGTTTCCGAGAATATTATCCCTAAAAAAACTTAATCTATTGGGTTATGAATATTATGATTAACAATTTTTAAAAAATTTATCATGCAAGATTAAGTTAATATCATAGTTTTGACTTATAAAAATCTGTGCTTTATATTGTATATTCTCAATCCCTTCACTTTTTTAATAGAGATTGACACCAAACACAAAATCCTAAAGACTTGTCTACAGACCAGTCTTTAGAGGAAGTTCTTTTATGAAAAAAGTTGGTTTTTATGAAGCAAAAACACATTTCGAAAGGATTTTGGATAAAGTATCTCGTGGTGAACGAATCTCTATAACCAGAAAAGGTACTCCTGTTGCCATACTTGTTCCAATAGCACCCGGAGGAAAGGCTGATCCAAAGTTAGTAATTGAAAAGATTCGATCTTTTAGAAAAGGCAAAAAGTTGGGCGGACTATCAATACAAAAAATAATTAATGAAGGAAGAAGATATTTAAAGATTTTGTTTTAGGTTGTTCTGTAGCAATGAGTTGGTGTTTCGAAGATGAAGCCAATAAGTTTACAAATGTAGTTTTGGACTGGTTTTCAAATGGGCATGCTTTAGTACCTTCCATTTGAACGCTGGAACTAGCAAATGTAATCCTTACGAGCGAATGTAATAAGCGTATTACAAAAACCCAGTCTCTGCAATTTGTCGAATTATTGCACACACTTCCGGTTGTTATCGGCGAAAGTGCTCCTAATAGAGCTATGGAGGATATACTTTCACTTGCTCGTCAGCACAATTTGTCATCTTACGATGCCTCCTATCTGAAATTGCAATGCTTAAAGGAGTTTCGTTAGCAACACAGGATAATATATTATAGAAGGCGGCTCAGAAATGTGGTGTAAATCTCAAACCTTTCTAACCCAATGAATAAAATTATTACTGCTTTTCAGTTTCTTACCATACTACCTTTAAAAGTAAAAAGCTTTCGACAGGAATTATTGGCTGAATCTACTATCTACTTCCCTTTAGTCGGTCTTACTCTCGGGGCGGGGTTGGCAGGGTTGGAATACTGCCTTTCTCCATTTCTACCGATTGATATTACCGCTATTATTCAGGTTGCTTTCTTAACCCTAATTACCAGGGGTCTGCATATCGATGGTTTTGCCGATACATTTGATGGACTGGGATGTGTAAAATCCCCGAAAGAAAAACTGAAGGTCATGAAAGACAGCCATATAGGAACCATGGGTGCCATATCTGTAATCTTTCTTGTATTATTAAAATATAATTCAATCGCCTTTATCGAACAAAGTACAAAGATATACGCCCTCCTGGTGTTTCCTATGGCAAGCCGTTGGACAATGGTGCTGACTATTCTTTATAGCATCCAGATGAAACATATCGGCCTGGGGAGTAAATTTCAGAAACAGATAAAAGAAAAACATTTCATCCTGTCATCTATCCTACCTTGCTTAATCGTAATCTATCTTTTTGATATTATAGGCTTAACTGCTTTAATTGGAATTGCTATTTTTACAACCATGATTTATCAATTTTTATTAAATTCATTTGGAAAGATTACCGGCGACCATTTTGGATTTATCAATGAGATAATAGAAGCATTAACTTTGATGATATTTTTAATGTTATGATTTTCTAATATTGCGGCTAAAATTTCTCAATTCGATTGCAACTAATCGACGATTTATACTATCACTATATAAAAGCTTGTTTTTTGAACAAGTTTTTTTTGCTCACCGGAGCAGAAGCTCCATTTGATTTCGGCCTTCCATGGCCTCAACCCTTCGGGCGGATTGCAAAAACATCCGTCCAGTTCGGCTCTCCATGCCGAATTGTGGTTGAGGAGCCTCTCCGCTTTATGATTTTAGGTTTTAGATTTGAGATTAAAAATGTGCAGTTTGTAAATTATTTTTTTTATTCGTCAATCGGCATTAGTAAATCGTATATTTTTATTGTTAAATTTTTTGGGTCTTACAAGGATTGAGTCGTTTTTATCATAGTTTTTAAGATGTTTTAACGCGGATTCTCTGCTGCGCGTGGCATAGCAGTAACAACAACCGAAAGTGCAGGTTTCATAAGTCCCTATATCAACCGATTCGAAACAGGCGCACCCCTTTCTTGTTGGTCTTTTTTCCCAGTTACCATAGGAGTCAGTTTTTATAATATTACACTGTAAAAGCTTCTTTTTTTTAGGCACTGTTAGTTCTTGTTTTTTACAGTGCCTTATGCAAAGCTTAAAAGAATTTTCTGTTTGCTTGTTGGTGCGGTAGCTCCATTTAATTATCGGCAAAGCTGAGCTTAGCTCTGCCTTCCATGGCCTCAACCCTTCGGGCGGCTTTCCTCTAGAAGCCGTCCAATTCGGCTTTCCATACCTAATGGTGGATGCGGCAACTTGCCGCTTTATGAGTGAAAGATATTCAGGGCCAACGCAGCTTCCTTTCAGAATGCCCGCGGACAGCAAGGAATTGTCACAACAACTCCTGAGATTTATTCCGTTTTTTGCCGCTATTCCCTTCAAAGTTTTTGCCAATTTTATCTTTCTTTCCATAGAAGGATTGTCAAACCGAATTCCGTGCTGTTCAGTGATTTTTTTAAAATTACCACGGGATTTTTCATAAAATTGGATAAAAGAAATAGTGCATATCCCTGTACTTTTTTTGAGTTTATTTGCTATAAAAGAAAAATTCTCTATGTGAAAGGCTTCCGAAGTCAGGCTGCTCAAGATAACAGGATCATATCTCCAGTGAACAGCTTCCGACCCTATTTTTTCCGACAGGTTTATAAATCGTTCGATTGACTTTAAGAGAGGAGGCGTGTGTGATTCTAAAGGATTTGGATAACCGGTAATTGTAAAATGGAAATAAAAACAATACCCACGATCTTTCAGTTCATTAATGTACTTAAACAGAGGAAAAGGATTTCGAGTCCAGAATACCAGGCCGTCGCAATCTTCAGGTTTTAAGGAAACCTCTCGAATTTTCCCTCCGTAAGGGGTCTGAAAATGACAATATCCTTCCCCCAGTCTGTTTATCAACCATGGGGTATGAAATGCGGGGATATCTCCGCGTCTGCTGATACTGATTATCCTTAGTACAGCCATTGGCATATCCTAACGAGATTTTTAAATTCATTAATCATTAACCTCATAATCAATTTTACAAACATCCTCACAAATCTGTTTGATAAACACTACAACAGTAACATGATCAGGGTGAATGCTGTATTTTTCTACGTCTTCCCGTGTATTAAAATCTGTATTCAGCGCCATATCATATGAATTTGGTTTCTTGCCAATATCAAATCCCACCTCCAGCCGCTGTATTAAAGGTATTTTTTTCTTTAATGTTTTAAGATCTTCCACGAGTTTATTTTTTTGCTCCTCTGCGATCTCTGGCTTGAATTTAAAAAACACAATATGCCTAATCATTTATAAAAATCCTCCGTCTTTTAATAAAACATAATTGTAACATTTTAAATTTTGTTATACATATCTATTAACGAAAACAGGGATTATAATTATTAATAAGGCTTAATTTTTCAGGATGGAAGACATGAGAGAAGTAAAAAACAGATCTTTTTTTGAACCTTCAATAATAAATAAAATGCCAGAACACGAGCATGAGCAGGTTGTTTTTTGCGAGGACAATAAAACAGGCTTAAAGGCAATTATCGCCATCCACGATACCGCCCTTGGCCCGAGCCTTGGTGGCGTCAGGATGTGGCATTATAAAAATGGGCTGGAAGCAATCCGGGACGCATTAAGATTATCCAAATCTATGACTTACAAAGCTTCTGTCGCGGGATTAAACCTTGGCGGTGGAAAGGCTGTGATTATTGATAATTCAATAAAAAATAAGTCTCCGGAATTGTTCCGCAGGTTTGGGCAGTTTATTGAAAGTCTCAATGGAAAATATATAACAGCTCAAGATATAGGCACTTCATCAAATGACATGAAGTATATAAAAATTGAAACGAACCATGTGACCTGTTTACCGGAATCCACTGGGGGTGCCGGAGACCCTTCTCCAAAAACCGCTCATGGTATTTACATGGGAATGAAGGCATGCGCGAAACTATGTTACGGAAACAGCGGCCTTGAAAACAAAATAATTATTGTCCAGGGAGCGGGACATGTTGGCATGCACCTCGTTGAATGGCTTGCTAAAGAAAACGCGAAGGTTTATATAAGCGATATTAATGAAGAAAAAGTAAAGGAATTGTCTAAAAAATATAATGTGGAGCCTGTAGGTGTAGATAAAGTTTATGATATGGAAATGGATATATATTCACCATGCGCGCTTGGCGCAACCCTGAACGACGACACATTACGCAGATTAAAATGTTCAATCATAGCAGGAGGAGCCAATAATCAGCTGACTGACGAAAACGTCCACGGAAAAATGATAATGGAAAAAGGGATTATTTACGCGCCGGATTTTGTGATAAACGCGGGCGGATTGATCAACTGCTACTCAGAAGTTATTGGTTACAACTGGAAGTATGTTTTTGATAAAGTGGAAGATATTTATTCCACAGTGCTGGACATATTAAAAATATCAAAAGAAGAAAATGCGCCCGCTAATTTGGTTGCGAAAAGAATCGCAGAACAAAGAATTAATGAGGCAAAAAAGTAAAAAACATTCTTTATTGAAACTCCCAGCAGCAATCTACGGGGAATGCGCTCGCTAAACACTTTCAAATATTTACCGCGGAAAACGCAAAGGGCGCGTGCATATTTTTTTACTTATCAAGCTCAAAAGGCCATTGGGGGAGTGTGCAGCGAAGGTCTTTATCTTTACGGTATCCCAAAGCGTATTCCGCCTGGATGACACCGACGGAGCCGGACGCTACAGTAAACCTTCCGTTATCCAGAGCAGACATGGCAATTTTAAACCCCTCCCCTTCTTTTCCTAATAGATTTTCTTCAGGAACTTTTACGTCATTCAACGCAATACTGCCTGTATTGCCAGCCCTTACTTCTAATTTTCCGTGTAAAGTTGAGGTTTTTACTCCTTCAAAATTTTTTTCAACTATAAACGCGCTGATTCCGTTGTGTTTTTTTGATTTATCCGTATAGGCAAAGATTAAATGATTATCCGCAATATCCGCAAGGGATATCCATGTCTTTTCACCGTTCAGGATATAATGTTTGCCTCTTTCTTTGCTGTTGTTTGTATTCCAATAACATCAGATCCTGCCCCCGGTTCTATTAATCCGAACGCGGCAAACTGTTTTCCTTCTGTCTGCCGCGCTAAATATTTTTCTTTCTGTTCTTCAGTGCCCCATTGCAGCAAGGCAAGACTGTTCAAACCCACATGAACTGACATGATAACCCGAACCGCCGTGTCTACTCTTTCCAGTTCCTCGCATGCAATGCCCAGGGAGATATAGTCCATGCCCGCGCCACCATATTTTTGCGGCAGGCATATTCCCAATAATTCGGTCTCAGCCTTTTTTTGAAGCAGGGATGTATCGAATTCTTCTTTTGCGTCCCGCTCACGTATACCGGGCGCCATCTCCCGTTCGGCAAACTTTCGAACCGTTTCTCGGATTATCTTATGATCTTCTGTAGGTTCAAACGACAGCATATAGTTATTTAGATTTTAACGGAAAGTGCCTAACTTTAACAACAGCAAAAACAGCAACACCTTCACACTAATTAGCAATGTCAACACAAATAACTAAATCAAGTATATCGTAAAACCAGCATAAAAGGCCATCCATAAGGTTTTTGCTAAAAATCATGGATTCTTAAACAATCTGTGAATTGATTCTAATAAAAAAAACATCAAGCTTTTAATCGAAAGTTTTATGTGCTATGTTATTTTTAAATCTAGGGAAGAATCTATTGTGCTTTTTCGCAGTTTGTTTAAAAGTTTGACAGCTTGTTGTCGCGTTATCGGGAAGGAGGAACACATTATAGGCATATTGAAAAAGAATGGATTCCTATTTTGAGGATTTTAATCAGATAACATTTCTCTAACATATTAAAAAAAACAAAGGAGGATACACATGAAGCTTAGCGAAACAGAGTCCTATGATATTCCACAAGGACACGACAACTTAACGATCACAAACTTGGATCCGGAAGCAGAAGGATTGTATTCCGTCAAAGGAGATAGAACACAAGGTAGCAGAAAAATCCAGCCGGGTGAAACCCAACGTGTCCATACCCATCATGGTTCTCTGAAAGTTATTAACCTGGGGGCTCCAATCTTAGACGTGGTAATAAGGGTGAGAAAAATGAGGCTTGGTGAAGAGTCGACCTTTGATATCCCGGAAGGACTCGACGACTTAACGATCACAAACCTGGATCCGAATTTAGCCGGAGCTTATATCGTCAAGGGAGATACAATAGACATTGATTCAGAAATCCCATCGGGCGAAACTCATACTATCCAAACGCAGAAAAATGCTGCAATAATTACTAATACTGGTTATCCAATGTTAGAAGTAATTTTACCACTTGATTCTAAAGAAAGTTAGTTAAACATTATTAAGCGGCGAGTACTTAGCGCGGCCTTTGGCCGCAATCAAAGAAATAGAACGCAGAGAAAAACCTTTTTTAGGCAGGATATACTGGATGGACTGGATTTCTTTTTTTCCACATTGTTGGAAAAAATAAAAAAATCAGGTAAATCTTGTTAATCCTGTCAAAGAATTTAAATCTTTTCTCTCCTTTATCAGTAGACTCCGCAGTAAATTATTTCTTAATAGTTTTTAACGACCCTTCAAATGTTTCCAGCGCTTTATCTGCTGCCTGTTTGGCAACGATCAATAATAGGCTGAATCGAAGGCTGTATCACCGCATCCTAAAAGGAGCAGTCCTTTTTTAAAGCATTTCTGTATTATGGTTTCCCTGATCTCCGGCACTTTTGTTTTCGTTTTTTTATTTTTGACAATTTCAGCAGCTATCATAAGTCCTTTGCCGCGCACATCACCGATAACCTGTGATTTTTCTTGCATAGCTTTCAGCCTGTTAATCATGTACGCTCCTACTTTTGCGGCGTTATTTATGTATTTTTTCTGGAGTAACTCAATCGTTTTCAGGGAAGCCCTGCAAGATAACGGGTTTCCACCTAATGTGCTGGCATGTGCTCCTTTTCCCCAAACCATCAGTTTTGATCTGGCAATCATAGCTCCAAGTGGTAGGCCGGAGGCTATTCCTTTTGCAAGGCATATTATGTCCGGTTCCACACTCCAGTGTTCAATGGCGAACATTTTTCCTGTTCTACCCATACCGGCCTGCACTTCATCAGCGATATAAAGAATGCCGTTTTTTTTCGCCAATTTTTTCAGCATGGGATGATATTCCGGCGGGGGCACGATATATCCCCCTTCCCCCTGAATCGGCTCCACAATAAAAGCACAGACTTCATCCGGCGGGATATCTTTCTTAAAAAGTTCCTCTTCAATATAGGTAATACAGTAAATTTTGCATTTTGGATAAGTCAGATTGTATGGGCAACGATAACAGTATCCGTAAGGGATATGATGCACTTCCGGGACAAGCGGCGCAAAATGCTTTATCTGCCTGATCTTGCTGTCTGTAAGAGACAGCGCCCCAAACGTCCTGCCATGGAAGGCTCCTAAAAAAGATATAATGCGTTGCCGCGCTGTGCCTTTCGTGATCTTCGTAGTTAAGATTATTTACTGACTGTGGCAAAGCCACACTGAAAAATTTGTGGTTTTTCTTCTCTAAGGTGCTTGACAAAATATATCCATTCAAATGATAATGAAAAATCTGTCGTTTAATTAAAAAAAATACCATGTTATTCAACTGATTTGGAAAAACTACCAAAACACTTTATATCTATAAATTATATTAATCATCTACTATTTATAAGGAGGATAAAAAAAAGAAATGAACTTAAATCTTACTCAGAAAATCATCAAAAAGCATGTAGTCTCCGGAGAAATGAAAGCGGGTGAGAAAGTTTCAATCAAGATAGATCAAACCCTCACCCAAGACGCCACTGGTACGATGGCTTATCTTCAGTTTGAGGCCCTCGGTATTCCGCGCGTAAAAACTAAATTATCTGTAAGCTATATAGATCACAATACCCTTCAAACCGGATTTGAAAACGCCGACGATCATCTGTTTTTACAAACTATCGCTGCAAAACATGGGATTTATTTTTCCCGTCCGGGAAACGGAATATGCCATCAAGTTCATCTCGAGAGATTCGGTGTGCCAGGACAGACACTGCTTGGTTCAGACAGTCACACTCCTACACAGGGAGGTCTTGGCATGCTTGCAATGGGCGCAGGCGGTCTTGATGTAGCTCTTGCCATGGGAGGCCAGCCTTTCTTTTTAAACATGCCGAAAGTTGTCCTTGTCAAGTTAAATGGAAAACTTAGACCCTGGGTTTCAGCAAAAGATATTATTCTTGAGTTGTTAAGACGGCTGACAGTAAAAGGCGGAGTTGGGAAAGTGTTCGAATATGGAGGAGATGGTGTAAAACATCTATCTGTACCGGAAAGAGCCACAATAACAAACATGGGTGCTGAGTTGGGAGCCACTACTTCTGTATTTCCCAGCGATAAAATCACCAAGCAGTTTTTAGCATCGGAAAAACGAGTAAAACATTGGGCAGCTATCGAAGCGGACACAAGCGCGGAATACGATGAAGTTGTGGAAATAGACCTTCGCAAATTAGAACCCCTTATCGCTAAACCTCACTTACCGGATAACGTCTGTAAAGTAAAGGAATTAAAAAATATAAAAGTAAATCAGGTTGCTATTGGAAGCTGTACCAACTCGTCTTATAAAGACCTAATGACCGTGGCTAAAATCCTGAAAGGTAAAACCGTTCATCCAGAAGTCAGCCTTGTTATTTCACCCGGTTCCAAGCAGGTTTTCAACATGATTTCTAAAAACGGCGCTATATCGGACATCATAGAAGCAGGAGGTAGAATAATGGAATCCACATGCGGCCCCTGCATAGGCATGGGACAGGCGCCATCCACAAACGCGGTTTCAATCAGGACATTCAATAGAAATTTTCTCGGACGAAGCGGCACAAAGAGCGCCCAGTCCTATTTATCAAGCCCGGAAGTTGCAGCAGCCTGCGCGCTCAAAGGAAAAATCACCGACCCGAGAACCCTGGGTAATAGACCTCCAAACATTAAAATGCCTAAAACATTCGACATTAACGATAATATGATAATACCGCCAACCCGCAAGAAAGTGGAAGTTGTTCGCGGACCTAATATAAAGCCTCTACCAATTAAAGATAAACTGTCGGATAAAATATCCGGGAAAGTCCTGCTAAAGGTAGAAGACAATATTACTACAGACCATATTATGCCTGCCGGAGCAAAAATTTTGCCTCTAAGGTCGAATGTGCCTGCTATTTCCGAGTACGTGTTTTCCGTTGTTGACGCTGATTTTGCTATGCGCGCAAAAGAATCAGGCGGCGGTTTTGTTGTGGGAGGTGCAAATTACGGACAGGGATCAAGCAGAGAACACGCTGCCCTGGCGCCCATGTATCTAGGGGTAAGAGCGGTATTAACAAAATCTTTTGCGAGAATTCATCTGGCAAACCTGATTAATTTCGGAATTCTCCCGGTTAACTTTGCGAATGAAAACGATTACAGTGGGATAGACCAAAATGACGAATTGGAACTGGATGTTTCCAATTTGAGTGGAAACTTAATACTTAAAAATATCACAAAAGGGACTGACATTCCAATAGTACATTCGTTAAGTTCAAGAGATATTGCTATTCTAAAAGCAGGCGGCTCTCTGGGATACGCAAAGTCAAATGCCTAAATCACATGAAATGAATTTACTGATGCGATCATAAAAAGCATGAAGTAAAACCTTAATATTTAATTGGACGCAGATAAGCGCAGATTAGTTATGATTATTCGTCATAGGATATCAACGCTAAGCGGTGTCTAACATGAAAAAGATACTATATGAAAAACAAGATAACAGTTGTGGGAGCAGGGAATGTTGGCGCTACTGCAGCTCAATTGATTGCGTATAAAGAACTGGGGAATGTGGTCCTTGTGGATATCATTGAAGGAGTTCCACAGGGAAAGGGACTCGATCTTTTAGAATCTGGACCTGTAGAACAATTCAGTGGAAAAATTCTAGGAACAAATGATTATAAAGACACTGCTAACTCTGATGTCGTAGTTATTACTGCCGGCGTTCCCAGAAAACCGGGCATGAGCCGCGATGATCTGATCGGTACAAATGCAAAAATTGTAAAATCGGTAGTCGAACAAATAACGAAACATTCCCCTGATACCATATTAATCGTTGTTAGCAATCCTCTTGATATCATGGCCTGTCTGGCAAAACAGGTCAGCGGCTTTCCAAAAAACCGGGTCATAGGTATGGCTGGAGTTCTTGATTCCACCAGGTTTAGGGCTTTTATTGCTGAAGAACTCAATGTGTCGATGGAAGATACACAGGCTATGGTTTTAGGGGGTCATGGGGATTCCATGGTGCCGCTGCCGCGTTACTCCACAGTTTCAGGAATATGCATTGAAGAATTGATACCAAAGACCCGGCTCGACAAGCTTATTGAGCGTACAAGAAAAGGCGGAGGAGAGATTGTCGCGTTATTAAAAACAGGCAGCGCTTTTTACGCTCCCGGCGCTTCTGCTGTTCAAATGGTCGAATCGATTATAAAAGACAAAAAAAGAATCCTTCCCTGCGCTGCTTACCTTGAAGGAGAATATGGCATTGAGGGACTTTTTGTCGGTGTCCCCGTAAAACTTGGCTCCAACGGAATAGAAGAGATTATTGAAATAAAACTTGCTGATGAAGAAAGTAACTCATTAAAGGCCTCAGCCGGCGCCGTGAAAAAGACTCTCTCTGAATTAAAAATATAAACTTCAGCTTAGCCTTAATTCATCTCTTTTACTCTTTGTTAAAATAACACACCCCTAAATTCCCTTTCAAGAGGGGACTTTATTGTTAATTCTTAATTGATCATTATTAACTGAACTCCTATCGTTTAACCAAATACAATTGACAATCACACATGAGTGCGATACATATAATTTATTTCAAAAATGCATATTTCTGATGAAACAATAAAAGCCATTCAAAATTCTGAAAAGGTTGTATTTCTGACAGGAGCTGGTATATCAGCGGAAAGCGGTGTTCCTACATTTCGCGGAGAAGAAGGGTTGTGGCGGAATTTCAGGGCCGAGGAACTGGCTACTCCTATTGCTTTTCAACGCAATCCAAAACTTGTATGGGAATGGTATGACTGGAGAAGAAATTTAATTAAACCCCTTTATCCGAACGCTGGTCACAAAGTAATAGCCTCGGTTGAGCAAAAAAAGTCGTCCTTTAAATTAATAACCCAAAATGTTGATGGACTGCATCAGAAAGCAGGAAGTGTAAAATGTGTAGAACTTCATGGAAATATCTGGAAAACACGGTGTACTGAAGAAGGGAACGTAGCGGACAACCTGGGAAGCCCTTTAAAAAATATTCCGCCGATGTGTGAATGCGGGGCAATCCTCAGGCCAAATATAGTCTGGTTTGGCGAGTCACTGCCTGTTGAAGCCATTCAATCGTCATATGAAACGGTAGAAATCTGTGACTTGATGATTGTGGTAGGAACATCAGCAGTAGTACAACCTGCGGCATCCCTTCCGAGAATAGCTAAGAATGCCGGAGCATTTGTGATTGAAGTAAACGCGGAAGAAACTCCTATTTCCGATATGGTAGATGATTCTTATCTTGGGAAAGCTGGCGAGATTCTGCCGCTATTGGAAAAATATTTTTAATAATTTAATTAAGAAACTTTTAGACAAGGTGGAGAGGATCGACTGGATTTATTTTTTAAAATCATCTTGTTTATCCTGTTATCCCATCTAAAATCCTTTTAATATGAAATATCAGGCAATTAAAGGCGTAAAAGATATCCTCCCTAAAGATATAGGAAAATGGCATTTTCTTGAAAAAACTGCGAAAGAGCTTTTTGAAACATTTTGCTATTATGAAATCAGGGTTCCTGTTTTTGAAAAAACCACGGTCTTTTCCCGCAGCATTGGAGAGGATACTGATATTGTAGAAAAGGAAATGTACACTTTTAAAGATAAAGGTGATGAAAGTATAACTCTCCGCCCTGAAGGGACTGCTTCTATTGCAAGAGCCTTTGTGGAACATCAGATGTATAATCCTGCTTCTGTGGTTAAATTATATTATTCAGGACCCATGTTTCGTTATGAACGCCCTCAGTCAGGCAGGTTTCGCCAGTTTTATCAAATAGGTGTTGAAGCATTCGGATCGGAAGACCCTTCTATTGACGCAGAGGTAATTTTTATTTTGATGGAGCTTTTGAGACGGGTAGGAATTCCCAGCCTGGAATTAAATTTGAACAATATCGGATGTACTGCTTGCCGCCCCATTTATAGAGATAAACTGCAAAAATATTTCAACTCGAGGCTTAATGCTTTGTGCAAAAACTGTAATCAACGTAATGTTAAGAATCCTTTAAGAATTTTAGATTGTAAAAACAAAGGATGCATTGAAATTGTTAACAATGCCCCGACGATAGATCAGTTCCGTTGTGAAAAATGCAAAGTAAACTTTGATCAGGTACAAAACCTTCTCAATAAACTTGATACCCCTTTCAAAATAAATCTCAGACTTGTGAGAGGGCTTGATTATTATTCCCGAACAGCTTTTGAAGTTTTGGCTTCCGGTCTTGGAGCACAAAACGCGGTCGCGGGCGGTGGACGCTATGACGGGCTTGTAAAAGAATTTGGAGGGCCTCAAACCCCTGCTGTTGGGTTTGCCATGGGAGTTGAAAGAATTATTTCTTTGGTGGAGCATCAAGGAAAATTTACTTTCAAACCAAATGTTTTCATTGTGTCTCTGGGAGACATAGCTAAGGAGGCGGCATTTCAATTATTAAATAAGTTAAGAATGGATGCTATTCCATCGGATTGGAGCAGTAATCAAGGTAGCTTGAAAAGTCAAATGAGAAAAGCTGATCGGTCGGGTGCAGATTTCACATTAATTATCGGCGAAAATGAATTAAAAAATGAAAAATTGATTTTGAGAAATATGCAAACGTCTCAACAGGAAGAAATCCCTTTAAAAAATATTGTGGAAAGCGTTAAATCCAGGATTAAGTCCTAATGTTCAGGAGGGAACCAATATTTCTCGACAAAAATTGGGACTGTTCTAATGCCCGCAAAGAGGTATTTAATTGAATTTCGCTTTCACGAAAGCATGAGATTTCTTTTGCAAAACGCGAATGTCCGAATTTAAACGTGCTAATATAGATAAACCGGCAGCGTCATCGGATGCTTTTAAGATACGTTTTCCCGAAGCAAGCCTGCCGACAGAACTTGCCAACCTTGATTTGACATTGCCGGTATTTCTTAAAACGTTTTGTGTTAAAGTTTTATTTGAAATAAGAGTAAGCATTTTTTCAAACCACCCTTTTTATTATAATGTAATTCCAGATAAAAAATATGTTAAAACCCTCAGTCTGTAATTGCTTCAAACTCGGGAAGAAGTTTGTCGTATGTGGCCTTGAGATATTCAGGAAAGACTTTGGTGTCGCCTATTACAGGCATAAAATTGGTATCCCCATTCCAGCGCGGGACTATGTGCGTGTGTACATGGTCTTCCACGCCGGCTCCCGCCACTTTACCCAAATTCATACCTATGTTAAACCCTTCCGCGTTTAAGACAGATCGCAAAATACGGATGCTTTCCTGCGTCATGCGGTGGATTTCTAACGCAATTTCTTGATCTAACTTTGTCGGGCATGACTGGTGTTGGTAAGGTGCAATCATAAGATGTCCATTGTTATATGGAAAGGTATTCATGATAACAAACGAATGTTTTCCGTGGTACAGAGTAAATGTTTTTGCATCATTTTTTTGTTCAAGGGCATTGCAAAAGATACAATAATCCGGCTTTTCACTGAGGATATATTCTATTCTCCATGGAGCCCATATAGTTTTCATATATTCGTCAATGATTATTGGTCATTGGTGATGGGTGTACATCCTATGTTATCTAATCCCTGACACCTGAAACCTAGCAGCTGATAAGAGCTAAAAGTTCTTTTTCTTTGAATTGCATTTTCAAGAGATCTTGTTTTGATTTTGCATGGTCGAAACCTAAAAGATGCAATATCCCATGAATTAAGAGTATATATATTTCTTTTTCTACAGAGTGTCTAAGTTCATCCGCCTGTCTCTTTGCTGTATCTATAGAGATGACAACGTCTCCTAAAATTCTTGTATTAATCTCTATCGAGTTTCCCTCTTTTTGAGAGAAAGCCAAAACATCGGTTGGTCTGTTTTTTTTTCGATATGTTTTATTCAGTTCTTTGATATGGTCATCAGAAGTAAAGAGAATACTGAGTTCAGAGTTATGGCAATTCAAGTTTTCTAATGTTCTGTATATTTCTTTTTTTATTTTCGAAAAGTTTAACTTCACTTTCTTCTGCTGATTGGATATTAGTATTTTCAATAATGACACCCCTTTTATCTTTAAGATCAATAGAAGGAATTTTATCTGGATACTCAATTCTCGAATGAAACATTCCATTTAAGATTCGGACAAAACATTCTTCTATTTTATGAAGGTCTTTAAAAGTCAAGTTGCACTCGTCCAATTGTCTGTCAATAGATTTCTCATCAATAATTTTTTTCACCAGTCTCTTTATACGCGATGGAGTAGGATCACTTAACGCCCTTGAGGCGGCTTCTACAGAATCGGCTAACATAACTATAGCCGTCTCCTTGGATTGGGGTTTGGGGCCTGGATACCTGAAATGGTCTTCTTTGACTGAGTGGAGTTCCTGGGCTTCATTTCCTTTTGCCTTGGTATAAAAATATCGAATAAGTTCTGTTCCGTGATGTTCTAAAATAAAATCCGCCAATCCGGGCTGCAGCTTATATTTTTTTGCCAAATCAATGCCATCCTTAACATGGGATATGATAATTAAACTACTCATGTTCGGGTTTAAGTTATCATGTTTATTAACACCTCCCATAAGGTTTTCGATAAAATATTCTGATTTTATGGTTTTACCTATATCATGGTAATAAGAACCAACGCGGGCCAGGAGATAGTTGGCATTCACGGATTTTGCGGCTTCTTCCGCCAGACTGCCTACAACCATACTGTGCTGGTAAGTCCCGGGGGCGCGGATAAGCATTTCTCGAAGCAGGTTGTTGTTGAGGTTGGAGAGTTCCAATAATTTTATGTCTGAAGTAACACCAAAAAAATACTCCAGTAGTGGCAATAAAGAAGATACAACTGTAGCTGCGATAATTCCACCAATAAATCCCATGCTAACATCTGAGACAAATTGAATAGAAAAAGAAGACGCGCTAATTAAGTGTATTGTTATTATTGTAATCACATTAACCAGGCTTATAAGAAATCCAGCTCCCAAAATAGATAAACGTCCTACATACTGGCTCTCCCTGAAAACAACGAATAAGCTTCCTGTCAGTGCAAACAGTGCATAATATGTTTGCCCTCCCAGCATTAACCCGGTAAAAATAAAAGTTATTATAGAAAAAATGATACCAATATCTACTCCAAATAATATGGCAACCAACATTGGCCCTGCCGCATAGGGTACGGCATAATAATAGGATTGCGTTTCGATTAAACCAGTATAATCTGATAATGCAGGAGAAATACTGATAAATAATTTACAGATAATCATGTTGCACAAAAGAATTACGGACATAAGTACAATATTGCTTTTTTTATCAGCGATAATTGATTTAAATCTTTTCAGGTAAGACCAAAACAAAAAACCTGCTAATGATACAAAAACAAAAAGACCCACGGTAGATATCGCGGCGCTGTGTAAATTCCTTTTTATTGAAAGGCCGCCTAACTTGATTAAATGCTCCTGTGAAATCTTTTCTCCTTCTCGGACAATCATTTCCCCTTTTTTTATTTGAAAAAATACAGGTTTAACTTTTTCAGCCGCAATTTTCTTCCTAAGTTCTGTTTCACTGCTGTTAAAAGTTAGGTTAGGTTGGATAAAAACTTTACAAATTTGAAGGATCACCCGCTGAAGCGCTTTATGATCTTTATTGACTGTCTGGTTAATCTCCTGAACTAGGGAAGCCTCCGCTTCCCTAGTATCTTTAATTTTAAATATATTTTTTTCTATATTTTCTTTACCAGAGTTTATATCCCTGATTAAAATGCCCTTTTTGTTTTTAAGACTTAGAGTCTTCTTGCTGCTCACCACTCTTCTATCCATAACAGAATTCAATAAATATTGAATTTGTTTAACGATTTCAGGGTTGTAGTGATGCCATTTTAGTGTTTTTAACGATTTTTTTGATAGATCAACTTCAAGAGCGGTTTTAAACGCGGCTACTTTGTCCGTAAAAAAACTATTGTTTTCAATCGAAAAAAACTGTTTATCAACTTCACCTTTAAGCTTTCGAAAAAACTCTCTTTCCTCTATTGAGAGTACTTCCTCTGAAACAGATAAAAATTTATTAACTTCGTTAAATTTCTCATAAATATCTGGATGTGATTCCTTATAAAGCTTCTGTATAATAGAAAACGCAAAGGATATTTTTTTGTTGATTTTAGCAATTATATTTGGATTGTAATCATAAACGCGTAAAGAGTTCTGGATGGCCTCTCTTCTGTTTTTTTCTGTTGAAATTTTATCTTCAACCAGATAGTTTTCACTCGCTTTGATGTCTTTAGACGCAATATCGCCAATCACCACGTTGCGTACTTGTGCTGGAAACGAAGGAGCCAAAATATAAGTGACAATTACCAGAAATATGAGAGTGGAAAGTCCCTGAAATAAAATAGCAAGGATATTTTTTTTGAAGAGCACCGCCTCTTTCAGAGGAGATTGTGAGATGTTTTTTTTTGTAAAATGAACTTTAGCAATATTTTTTTTCTTCATATTTTTCATAAGCTTTGATTACCTTTTTTACAACATCATTTCTTACAACATCCCGTTCGCTGAAATGAATAAACTCAATATCTTTGACTCCCTTAAGAATATGTTGAGTTTCGACCAAACCTGATTTCTGATGACCGGGCAAATCGATTTGAGTAATATCTCCTGTAATAACTACTTTAGAGTTAAACCCCAATCTGGTTAAAAACATTTTCATTTGTTCCGGAGTGGAGTTCTGTGCCTCGTCCAGAATAATAAAGGAATCATTCAACGTTCTACCTCTCATAAAGGCTAATGGAGCAATTTCTACTATACCGTTTTCAACCATCTGCCGTGCCTGTTCCATACCTACC
>Ga0066867_10000362_pt1 | contig 22067 bp, 20 predicted proteins | sample ETN01SmetaG_4_FD_65606 | JGI IMG/M metagenome (GOLD analysis project Ga0066867, IMG submission 65606) | Marine microbial and viral communities from oxygen minimum zone, Eastern Pacific Ocean - ETNP2014F12-01SV261 | ecosystem: Environmental > Aquatic > Marine > Oceanic ... | reverse complement strand
TTGCCATCGTCAATTACCACGGCGACTGCCATAAGATTATCTTTAACTCCCTGAGCAGGTCGTTGATTTTGAAAGCCTGCCATCCATACAGCATCGAATTCCCCATTGCCATTAACATCAGTCCACAGATCAATCTCGGGATCAAATTGAGCATCATTATTTACGTCAACCCATTGGTCTATAAGGTCGGGTGTAATCGAGAGTTGTGCAAATCCAACCTGTAATTCTCCTGCATGAGCTTGAGTGAGTGAAAGAATTCCAAAGACCATCAAACTGAGAAGGATGTTTTTCATAAATTAAATATACAACAAATGTTGTAGTCACACTTTGTGTTTTATGTAGTCACATAAGGGGAGAGCTCTTTAAGCCTATTATCTTTTGCAATATGCCTCGAAATTCTTTGCAAAGTTTGCGGCAAGTTCTGCTAATGCCCTAGCTTCTGAGAATGCTTTATCAGCATCAACTTGATTTCTATCTTTCTCAAGAGCAGAACGTTTTTTAAAAGCTTCGCCTGAAAAATAAAGATAAGCACCAGAGGCTTGACTTATATTTTTGCAATCTTCAGGTTTCCACATTCCTCTTTTTTCCATTTCTTTTTTCATATGATCTTTTTTCTTCATCATTTCCATTTTCTTCATTTCCTTTTTTGACTTATCACCTTTCATTGCATGATGGTCTGCAGAAATAACTAATGATGTAGATAAAAGAAGTAATAATGGCATTTTCTTATACATACAAATTTCTCCTTAAAAATAAGTTTGACTTAATCTTACTCCATCTAAAAAAATGTAGTCATATATTAGTCATATTGATGTTTGAGTGCTTTTTATCTCCATTAATAAGAATTGTTATCACATCACTTTCTACTGAGATTGCTGAAAGTTTCTCTTGTAATAAACCATGTTTCATTTGATTGCTAAATATTACAAACTAATTTTCCAAGTAAGTTTTTATTTGTAAATATTTTTTTATTATCTCTAGTATCAATCTCAAGTAACTTAAATTCGATTGAGTTATTTGAACTGTTAATTTTAGCAATTGAGCCTTCGCTGATAGTTTTATCTCTTTTTTTAATATTAAACTTTTTTACATCGAGATCTAAAGTAATCTGATACTTATTTTCAATTTTATCAACACAATCTATGGTGAATTTATTCTCAGCATCATCCGTTTTGCCAAAGGCTAATTCGCTTACAATACCAAAAGCGTAAGCTGGAAGGAGTAATAGTGTGAGGAGGATATTCTTCATAAGCTATGAAATCAAATAGCATACTGATATTGGCAATGCTCCTAATATCCATCTAAAGAAATGTTTGTTTATATTTGATGGAGTCTTAAAGATTTTATTTAAAATCCAACCAAGAGCATAGCCTCCAAAAGCAAAGGCAAATATCCATACCCAAAGAATGACTTGCTCGAAAAGGTCAATCATACTTATTGTTCTATTTTCATCCATAGGCTTTTTAGTCGATTGACTTCAATGGTTTCCTATTTCTCAAGAGGGCTAATAAAGGCATAAAGAAAACCCATGTCTTATGATAGTGCTTGGGAAATAATCTTTGAGAAAGATCTAATAGTTTTGCATCTAGCCCAATAAAAATTCTACTCTTATTCTTTTTTACCCCATTTAGAATTATTTTTGCAGCCTTGCTTGGATGCATACCTCCCTCTCTAAAAAGCTCCCCCATTTCTTGTTGTGTTTTAGGAGTATTCCTAGTGAAGATAGATGATTTTGGTTGAGTGCTTTCAAAATCTTCATCACTCATTCTGGCTGTTGCAGCGATATTTGTTCCAATATGTCCCGGATGAACGCAGTGTATTTGTAAATTGGGGTTTGTTTGTTTCATCTCGAGAGCAAGACTTTCTGTAAATCCTCTTATAGCAAACTTAGTAGCATGATAGGCAGTTTGTCCCGGCACAGCCACCATTCCAAATATTGATGAAGTGTTAATAATAGCTGCCTCAGAGCTATTTATGAGATGAGGTATAAAAGCCCTTGTGCTATTAACAACCCCATCAAAATTAATACCCATGACCCAATCCCAATTATCTTCATCCATATCTTTAAAATGAGCACCTGTAGTAACACCTGCATTATTAAAAACTAAGTCTACTTTTCCATGTTGATCTATGACTTTTTGAGGCAGTGCCTCAATGGACTCTTTATCGGAGACATCTAAAAGATGCGAAGAGATCGATGCATTATATTTTCTAAGCATAGCTACAGTTTCGTTCAGTGTTTCTTCATTTACATCGCAGACACAGACATCAGCCCCATCTTTCGCAAGCAGGATCGCCAGGTACCTTCCCATCCCAGAACCCGCTCCAGTAATTACAGCTACTTTTTCTTTAAAAGTTTTCATTATTCAGTTTTTTAAGGAAGATTGATCATACCAAGCTTTAGATAAAGGGTTAATAAATCTCCCACCCCTTGCTGACTTATAATCTTGTCATCTTTGATAGTTAGAACAGTGACATCTCTAAAACTAATTTCATCACCGCTCTCTGGGTGTGAGCCGGTAATTGATAAAACGACAATAATTTTATCTCCAGCATCTATAAGTTGTTCGATATTTTCTGTGTAACCCGGAAGATCATTGTGCACTTGAGTTGCTAAGGCGGATACACCCTCCAAACCGGTTCCCCAATCTGTATGAGGATAATCAGCCTCAAAATCACTAGAATAGAAATCACTAACCCTAGATACATCGCATTCATTCCAAATTATCTGCATAGCATCCCTAACTAACTGTTCATTTTTTCTCATATTAATTTTTTCCAGTTAGTGAATTTGAAATTTTTTTCTTAGACTTTTAATTGCATCTGATTGCTGCACTTTTTTAGTTTTAAAAAACAATTCATGGTTCTCTTCTAAAGCATCTAGGTTATATAGGTAATTAACCATCACACCTTTTGATTGATTTATTCCTTTTTCAGATAAATCAGCATCTAAGTTTATTCTTTCTAGAATAGCTCCATTACCTAGATGAAATTTAGCCACAGGGTCAATGGGTAGCTCATCGTCTCTGTCCGAATCTGTAAGATAAATTAAAGCTTGCTTGAGAAGAATGTCCTCATCCATATTTTTATCTATAGATTTTTTCTTCAGCCACCTAGTAAAGCTAGGAGCTGGCGACAAGGTGACGAATTTTTCTAACCCTTCATTTTCTTGTTTGAGTTTATGAGCGACATTTTTGATTAAAAAATTGCCAAATGAAATACCTGAAAGGCCTTCTTGGCAATTTGAAATAGAATAGAAAACTGCCGTATTAATATCTTGATCATGGGTAATATTTCTATCAATTTTTATAATTTCATCAATCGTCTTTGGCATATTATTGTTTAGAGCGACTTCAACAAAAATGAGTGGCTCATTGGGCATAAGGGGATGAAAAAAAGCAAAGCACCTTCTATCTTCTGGAGCCAATCTTGCCCTAAGATCATCCCATGAGTTAATCTCATGGACGGCTTCATAGGCTATGATTTTTTCTAAAATATTAGCTGGAGTAGTCCAATCAATGCTTTCCAATACCAAAAAAGATGGGTTAAACCAGTGTTTAAATAGTTTTAAGAGACTTCTGTCGAAGAATTCCAGCTCAGGATTCTCTTGTTTGAGAGATCTAAGCCTTTCTCTGAGTCGGACCAATCTTATAGTTCCCTCTGAAACTGTATTTAATCTTTTAAAGAGTTCAACCCATTGAGGCTCTGACAATCGCGAAATATGCTCTAAGTTTATTTGAGTTTTATTTTTAGAATATTCATTTGATGCTTTCAATAAAGCATTAGAATCTATGTCATATTTAGATTGGATGGCACCAAAGAACTCAACAAACCCCTGATCGTCTAGCCCTTCAATTAAACTTGATAGATGTTCGGCAAATACCAGCGAGGAAATCTCACCACTTTTTGACATTACAGATTCCAGCGCTTTGTTAATATCTTGATGAAGAATTCCAAAATCTTTTGAACGAAAATAACTGCTTTTAAGCAGTGATCGCTTGGTTATTGATGAAAGTAGATTCTGAAAAAAGTTCATTTGCGATTAGGAATTTATCATAAAAATTAATAAATTTTGAAATTATTTACCACTTGCTGGAAATTATCATCTGAACCCTATTATTACATTTTTATATCCCTAAAAAACAACAAGTGCATAGAAATGTTTTTTGTGTAACTATTAACTGTTAAATATTATGGGTTGTATCAATTTAACGTAATTGGGGGTGTTATTTTATTGTGAAAACAGATATAGATATAGCTAGAGAAGCAAAAATCAGTGCTATTGAAAGCATTGCTGATAAGTTAGGTATTGGACATGAGTATCTAGAACAATACGGTAAATATAAGGCCAAGATTAATCTTGCAGTTATTCCAGAGAAGCTACAAGACCGTAATAATGGCAAATTAATTTTAGTTACGGCTATCTCTCCAACTCCTGCTGGAGAGGGCAAGACTACCACTAGTGTTGGTCTAGTGGATGGGCTTAGCCACATTGGTAAAAACGCAATGATTTGTCTAAGAGAGCCAAGCCTGGGTCCATGTTTTGGTATGAAAGGCGGCGCTGCTGGAGGCGGATTTGCTCAAGTCATCCCCATGACAGATATCAATCTGCATTTTACTGGTGATTTTCATGCCATTGGAGCCGCTCACAATCTCTTATCTGCGTTGATTGATAATCATATTCATTGGGACAATAAATTGAATATTGATCCCAGAAGAATTACCTGGAAGAGGGTCGTTGATATGAACGATAGATCATTGAGGGATATAACATGTGGTCTCGGCGGGATCGGCAATGGCATACCCAGACAAAGTGGTTTTGATATAACTGTTGCATCTGAGATCATGGCAGTATTTTGTCTGGCATCAGACATTGATGATCTCAAAAAAAGAATTGGGAATATAGTTATAGGTTATACAAGAACCAATGAGCCAGTAAGAGCAAAACAACTCAATGCTGATGGAGCTATAATTGCATTATTGCAGGATGCATTCCAACCAAACTTAGTTCAAACCCTTGAGAATAATCCTGCATTTATTCATGGCGGGCCTTTTGCGAATATTGCTCATGGTTGTAATTCAGTTATTTCAACTAAAACGGCTTTGAAACTTGCAGACTATGTTGTAACGGAGGCTGGATTTGGAGCAGATCTGGGTGCTGAGAAATTTTTTGATATTAAATGTAGAAAATCAGGGTTAAAACCAGATGCTGTTGTATTAGTCGCTACAACCAAAGCATTAAAAATGCATGGCGGCATTAAAAAAGATGATCTTGGTGCGGAAAATGTAGATGCCGTAACTTTAGGCTGCAAGAATTTAGAAAGACATATTGAAAATATTGGAAAATTTAGTGTGCCTGTTTTGGTTGCTATCAATGATTTCATCACCGACACTGAAAAAGAGCATGCAGCAATTATTGATTATTGCAAAAACATAGGTGTGGAGTGCAAAATTTCTTCTCACTGGGAAAAAGGTGGCAAAGGCGCTGCAGACCTTGCAGAAGAGGTTGTAAAAATCGCTGATTCAAATTTAGCTGAATTTAAAACTTTGTATGACAATAAAATGTCTCTTTGGGATAAAACCCAACACATAGCTCAAAATATTTATGGTGCTGCGGAAATCATTGCTGATAAAAAGGTTAGGAATCAATTCCAGAAATTAGAGGATGACGGATTTGGTGAATATCCAATATGTATGGCAAAGACTCAATATAGTTTTTCTACTGACCCATTATTAATGGGCGCCCCATCAGGGCATGATGTTCCAATCAAAGAAGTTCGACTATCGGCAGGTGCAGAATTTATTGTTGTTGTTTGTGGTGATATTATGACTATGCCAGGTTTACCAAGAATACCAGCTGCAGAAAATATTGACGTTGATAATGAAGGATTAATACAAGGATTGTTTTAGAAATTATAATTTAAGAGGAGAAAAAATATGAAAATATTATGTGTCTTATATGACGACCCAAAAGGTGGAATGCCTTCAAGTTACCCACTCAAGGAGCTGCCTAAGCTAGAAAAATATCCTGATGGCATGACATTGCCAAGCCCTAAAGGAAGGGATTTTAATCCAGGAGAACTCCTGGGATGTGTATCTGGCGAGCTTGGTTTGAGAAAGTTCTTAGAAGATAGAGGTCATACATTGGTTGTGACATCTGATAAGGATGCTGATGGCTGCACCGCAGACAAAGAATTGGTTGATGCAGATATTGTCATCTCTCAACCTTTTTGGCCCTATTACCTAACAAGAAAAAGGATGGAGAGCGCACCTAATTTAAAGATGGCCATTACAGCTGGTATTGGCTCTGATCATGTTGACTTGCAAGCTGCAATGGATCATAAAGTTGATGTTGTTGAGGTTACTTACTGTAATTCACGTTCAGTAGCAGAACATATCGTCATGATGATCCTTGCTTTGGTTAGGGATTATCATAATCAACACAGAATAGTGAATGAGGGCGGTTGGCATATCGCTGATGCTGTTCAGAGATCTTATGATGTAGAAGGGATGCATATAGGTACAATTGCAGCCGGTCGCATTGGTTATGATATGTTAAGAAAAATGCATCCATTCGACGTGCATTTACATTACTTTGATAAACATAGATTAAGTTCAGATAAAGAAGCAGAATTGAACCTAACTTATCATGATTCGGTCGAATCTTTGGTTGCCGCTTGTGATGTTATTAATATTAGTTGCCCTTTGCATCCTGAAACAGAACATTTATTCAACGATGAGCTGATTGGCAAATGCAAGCCTGGTGCTTATATTATTAATACGGCTAGGGGAAAGATTTGTGATAAGGATGCTATTGTCAGGGCCTTAGAATCAGGACAATTAAGTGGATATGCAGGAGATGTTTGGTTTCCTCAACCGGCTCCCAATGATCATGTTTGGAGAACAATGCCACACCATGGTATGACACCGCATACTTCAGGTACATCTCTATCAGCGCAAACAAGATATGCAGATGGCGTGAGAGAAATATTGGAGTGCTTCTTTGATGGAGAAGAAATTAGGAATCCGTATTTAATTGTTCAGGATGGCGATCTTGCTGGCATGGGTGCGCATTCTTATACCAAAGGAACAGCAACAGGTGGATCTGAAGAGGCAGCTAAGTTTAAGAAGTAGAAAAATCCTTCATTAATGTATATAGGAGAGGTAAGTATTGATTAAAACTAGAGCAGCAGTTGCTTTTGAAGCTGGCAAGCCTTTAGAGATTATTGAAGTAGATCTTGACGGACCTAAGGCTGGTGAAGTTCTGGTTGAGATGAAAGCAACTGGTGTATGTCATACAGATGCCTTTACTCTGTCTGGTGATGATCCTGAAGGCGCTTTTCCTGCCATCTTAGGTCATGAGGGCGCTGGTATAGTTGTTGAGGTTGGAAAAGGCGTTAAAACCTTAAAACCTGGAGATCATGTAATACCTCTTTATACAGCTGAATGTGGCGAATGTGAATTTTGTCTACATCCAAAAACTAATTTGTGTCAGGCCGTTAGAGAAACTCAAGGAAAAGGCATTATGCCGGATGGTACAAGTAGATTCTCTCTTGAGGGTAAGCCTATTCTTCACTATATGGGATGCTCAACATTCTCCAACTATTCTGTGCTCCCTGAAATTTCTTTAGCAAAGGTTAGAAAAGATGCTCCCTTTGATAAGATTTGTTATATAGGCTGTGGAGTAACTACAGGAATAGGGGCTGTGGCTTTTACAATGAATGTTGAACCTGGATCTACGGTAGCAATATTTGGATTAGGAGGCATAGGCCTTAATGTTATTCAAGGTGCGAAGATGGTTGGTGCATCTAAAATTATTGGAATAGATTTAAATGATTCTCGTGCCTCGATAGCGACCAAATTTGGTATGACTGACTTTATTAACCCTAAAAATGTTGAGAATGTGGTTGATCATATTATCGATATGACTGGTGGAGGGGTTGATTATAGTTTTGAGTGCATTGGGAATGTTGACGTGATGCGCCAAGCTCTTGAATGTTGCCATAAAGGCTGGGGTGAAAGCTGTATTATTGGAGTAGCAGGTGCTGGCAAAGAAATCTCAACCAGACCATTTCAACTTGTAACCGGTCGCTCCTGGAGAGGCACTGCCTTTGGAGGTGCAAGAGGGCGAACAGACGTGCCAAGAATAGTTGATTGGTATATGGATGGAAAAATTAATATCGATGATCTAATTACTCATAAAATGCCGCTAGAAGATATAAATAAAGCATTTGATTTAATGCATGAAGGAAAAAGTATTCGTTCTGTTATTGAATTTTAACTTTTATCCGAGCCTTCTAAGAAAAATTACACCTATCAGTCTTTCTAAACAAATGATCTTGGATCTCTAGAAAATATTTTTTCAATCATTGGAATAAAATGTTCTAAAGGCTGTGTTTTATATTTCGGATCAAATGATTTTTGATCCCATTTAGCACAGAAGTCTATACAGTCTTGATAATATGGGTGACCTTTGTGTTGTTCTCTTAAATTTCTATCCTCATCATAATGATACATCCAATAGTAACCTTGAAATAAACCATGATGAAGAACTATCCAATAGTTCTTTTCATTAATATATGGTCTTAAAAGCGCAGCAGATACTTGTGAATGATTAGATGGAGATATTACATCACCTATATCATGAAGAAGGGCGCAAACAATTGTTTCTATGTCAGCGCCATCTTTTTCAGCTCTTGTTGCAGTTTGAAGTGAATGCTGAAGCCTGCTAATTTGATATGGAGAATCTCCATCCATCATTTCAAGCCACTGAATCACTCGTTTAGATAAACTTCTCTCATTTTCTAAGTCATGAATTGCTATCAAGTCGTAATCCTCTTTAGTGCCTTGATCCATTGATGTAAACCCAACTTTTTTTATCAACCTAATTACCTCTTAAATTTTTATAAAGAACTAAATTATTTTCTATGTTATCTAGTTCATAGTAAGCATCTTGAAGGTGACGCTTGCCATTGAGCTTAAATTCTTCCCTGCCGTGAAGAATTCGATGGGCAGAAACTAAAAGTATATGCCCTGCTTCAAGTCGAAATTTTGATTCATATTGCTTGCTATTAATTCTTTTACACAGCTCATGATAAGCCTTATAAAATAAACCCACATCTTTCTTTTGTGGGTCTATCATTTGCATTAATTGATTAGAATACCTGAGCCCAATAATCTCATTTGCAGCATTTAATCTAATAATTGGTTCATTTGCATAAGTCTCATTTTCCTCATCAAACTCTCTAAATGGAACTGAGAAAGTGCTTAAAATATCAAAAAAGTCAGGACAATCATCTTTTAAATCGCCAAGCACTGCATATCCATCAACTATCATTGATTCCCCGCCCTCACATTCGTTTATTAGCATATGAAGAGCCTGCACGCTTGGTTGCCATGAATAACTGGCAAAGTCATTGTGGGGTGGAACCTCTAATGAGGTATGCGCAATATTATAGATATGACCATCAACAGAGACGTTATGAATACGCTCAAATAACACCTCCCTTATAGGGCCGAGTCTTGGAGAAAGATCTTCTAATGAGTCTGGAATGCATGGAGCGTTTTTAATACATATTGCGCCTTTGGCAATAAAGTCAGAAATAGCGTCCATGGCAACATCATTATTTTGAAGAAAGTCATGCCAATCATAATAATTTGGGATGAAATTATTAGTCCATATTATTTTTTTAGGTTTTCTAGCATTCTTTAAAAATCTTATGTCCTGAAAACTTATGGTTGTTTCGTGATCATCAGGCCAACATACATGAATACTATCTTCACTTACATCAACGCTCTTGGGTTTTAAATCTACAGGCATAGAATTAAGCATGAACCTCTTTTCTTGCGTTTCCTTTACTCTGCAATTATCGCAAGGACAGTTATCTCTAATCCATAGATATGGGAGCTCATATTCTAATTCTTTATTATTAATAATTTTTAATGAGGTCTCATTAACTTGAAAATGCATTTTTCACTCTCCCACTAAAAATTAAATACTATAAAAATAATTTGAGCAATAATTTTTTTTTATTTTTGAGATATGTCAATTTTTGAAGGATTAATTTAGGATAGAGAAATAATAGAATTTTCCTTAAAGTATCATTGGGGATTTAAGAAATGAAAAATAATATTATTTCTGCTTTTGGAGCATTTTTATGCATTTCTGCACTTGCATATCTTAACTCTTTTGATGAAAGTAATTTATGGTTAATACCGCCTTTTGGGGCAAGCATGGTTTTGGTTATGGCAGTCCATGAAAGTCCTTTAGCCCATCCAAAAAATATTTTATTTGGTCATATATTATCTGCTTTTTCAGGGGTCTTTGTTTACTCAATATTAGGCATTTCTTTTCTCAGCGTAGGATTGGGAGTTGGGCTAGCAATATTCTTAATGATGGCAACCAAGACTGTTCATCCGCCCGCTGGAGCTAATCCAATTATTGCTGTTCTTGGTGCAGAAGAGATAGATTTTATACTAATGCCAGTTGCAGCGGGAGCATCTTTTATAATTTTATTTGCAATTATTTATAATAAATTATTGAAGAGAAAGTATTTTATTTTTAAGGATTTGAGCCAGTAAACGATTTGCTAAATATTCTTTAGCAACCAAAAAAAGCAAGACATTTTTTATTTAAAAATTCCGAATAAAAAGTTCCTATAAATGTTCTTGACACACCCATTGTTCTAGCATTAATCTATGCGGATTCAAGGAACCACTTGAAGTAAAAAACACAGTTTTTTTGATGGAAAAAATTATTAATACATATTTTAAAGACTTTATTTCAGGATATTCTATTGAGGTTATTCCGAGGTCTGCTGCAAAGATAGAATCTTTTGTGGATGTTTTGCCCAGGAACACAAGAGTCTATATAGCCCATATACAAAAAGAAGATATTACAGCAATGGTTGCTACAGCTAAAAGACTACATGATGAAGGTTATACCGTGATGCCTCATATCCCAGCTAGAATGATTAAGAATCAGACAATGTTAAATGATTGGATTTCTATGTATCAGAATGAAGCTGGTGTAAACGAAGCACTTTTATTGGCCGGAGGTTCAACGGAACCAGTTGGAGACTATGATTCTTCCATTCAATTGATTGAATCAGGCCTATTTGATAAGGCGGGTTTTAAAAGACTGCATATAGCTGGACACCCTGAGGGGAATAAAGATATAGATCCTGATGGCGGGATTGCAAAAGTTTCCGAAGCTTTGTCATGGAAACAAGAATTTTCTAAAAGAACAGACGCTTCAATGGCCATAGCAACACAATTTTGTTTTGATGCGGGCGTTGTCAAGAAATGGGCAGATAGTATCAAGGAAGATGGGATCGATATACCAATCCATATTGGGATAGCTGGTCCAGCAAAACTACAAACATTATTAAAATTTTCAATTGAATGTGGAATAGGCGCTTCCATGAAAGTGCTCACGAAGAGAGCAAAAGATTTAACAAAACTATTGTTGCCATATAAACCAACACAGGTCTTAAATGAGTTGGCTGAATATAAATCCAAAGACTCAAAATTAAACATTGAGCAAGCTCATTTTTTTCCAATTGGAGGCATCAAACAAACCGTTGATTGGTTAGAAGAATTTCAATAGAAATCATTCAATTTTCAGAAGTAAATAATTCTCTTGGACATCTATTCAAGAATAATAAAAAAGTGATAGCATGCTGCTATGTACAACACATCTAAACTAGTTTTCAGCCCTCGTGTGAGAAAGTCACCATACTTTAACTCCACCATTAAGTATGGAGCAACTGCTTTTTCAGTTTACAACCATATGTACATGCCAGTTACATACAATGGAACTACTGAAGATTATAAAAAACTCTTAGACGGGGTACAGTTATGGGATGTGGGCGTTGAGCGGCAAGTTCAAATTAAGGGCCCTGATGCTGAAACATTGTCACAGCTTTTAACACCTAGAAACATTAAAAAATGCTCAATTGGTCAGGCAATGTACACTCCTTTAACAGATTTCAATGGAAGATTGATTAACGATCCAGTCATGTTAAAGATTGAAAAAGATTGTTATTGGTTCTCAGTCTCTGATGGAGATTTGCTCTTATGGGCGCAAGGTATAGCAGCAGGGTACAAATTTGATGTAGATGTTGTTGAGCCTGATGTGTCACCACTCCAAGTCCAAGGACCCAATTCAAAAAAATTAATGACTAAGGTTTTTGGAGATTGGGTAAATGATTTAGGTTTTTATAAGTTCAAAGCAGTAGATCATGAAGGAATTCCCATGGTTGTAGCCAGAATGGGCTACAGCAAAGAACTGTGTTATGAGATTTTTCTTCAAGATCACTCAAAGGGAAATGAATTATGGGAAATTCTGTGGCAAGCGGGGCAAGATCTAAATATTAGTCCAGGCTCACCAAACATAATCCTAAGGCTAGAAGGTGGAATACTTAGTTATTTAGCAGACATAGATAGAACCAATAACCCATATGAGGTTGGGTTAGATTGGATAGTGGACCTTGATCAAGAAGATGATTTTATCGGAAAAGATGCTTTACGAGAGATATGTCTTAAGGGCCCAGAAAAAAAATTGATAGGGGCAGAGATTCATGGTGACCCGATAACTATTTTTAATGCAGAACATTGGCCAGTTTTTATTGATAGCAAGAAGGTTGGATCTATGAATGCTATGGTGTATTCACCAAGATTGAATAAGAATATTTGTTACACCATTTTAGATATTGAGCATGCGAAGAGCGGGCAAGAAATCATTATTACATCTCCAAATGGTGAGCTAAAAGCAATAACGGTTGATCTTCCTTGGTTGGAGAGGGCTTAAAATGAGATCGGCCCAAATATGAACCGATCTCATAATTACTCTTAGTCTGCGTAATCGAGTCCTTTCTCCTTCTGGACTTCTCGCTTATTAGGATTCACAGATTCTCTAAATGGGACATCAACAATTTCACCTTCTACAGCAACCCCGGATGATTCTGAGTACTCATCAGGCAATCTGACTTGTAATTTGGTGCCAATTTCTGATGAAGTCCATGGTACCCATCCTAAAGCTACGTTTGTTTCTAATTCTGGTGACCACCATGGAGAAGTAACATAACCCATATCATTACCATCTGTATCAGCGATTAGCCAAAAATCAGGCGCATAATCTGTGATTTCTTTTCCACCAAAAATCATGCCAACCATGCGCATTTTAAAAGGAGCATCTCCCCCATCAATCACTGCACGTTGTTTTTCAAGTTCTTCCTTGCCAATGTAGTCCGCTGCTTTGTTTCGTGGTACCTGATAGCTTAAGTTAACTTGAAAAGGAGATGTTTCATGATCTAAGTCTTGACCCCAAGATAGGATACCGGCTTGAATTCGACGGTGATGAGCAGGAGCAATGACCATGAGACCAAATTCCTCTCCAGCTTCAAGAACAGCATTCCAAATAGTCTCAGCATGCTCATGCGCATCACGAACATAGATTTCATAGCCTTTCTCACCTGTAAAACCAGTTTGGCTAATCACTACATCTGCTCCATTAATTTTTGTCTCCATAAGACCGTAGTAAGGAATTTCTCTGAGCTCTTCACCAGCAAGTTTAGCCATAAGATCTTCAGAAAGAGGCCCTTGGATTTGGACAGGACACACATCAATCTCATCAATTATAACGTCATATTTTTTAGAGATATTTACCCCTTGAAGCCATAACAATAGATCGCTGTCAGAAATAGAAAACCAAAACTCGTCTTCAGCCAATCTTAATAAAACTGGATCATTTAAAATACCGCCTTTATCGTTACATAAAATTGCATATTTCCCGTTACCTGGTTCAATCTTTGTCGCGTCACGAGTGATTACATAATCTGTAAAAGCTTCAGCATCTGGACCCTTGACTCGAATTTGTCTTTCAACGGCAACATTCCACATGGTCACTCGATTAACCAATGCTTCGTATTCAACCATGGCTCCGCCATCTTCAGGCTTGACGTATCCTCTTGGATGATAGATGCGATTGTAAACTGTTGCTCGCCAGCAACCAGCTTCATGAGATAGATGCCAAAAAGGTGATTTTCTAACTCTTGTTGAAATCAATAGTTCAGTGGGCGTTCTGCCACTCTGTCTAAGATTATATGGTACCACTCGATCACTTTGATCGACGCTTGGATGGTTTGGATGTTTCATTGTTTTTTACCCCCTTATATAAGTTATTACATTGAAATTATTTAAATTCGAACCTTCTCATTTTTTGGATCATATAGAGATCCTTTGCCAACTATCTGGACAGTCATAGGATAAACACCATCACCATCTTCATTAAAGTATTCAAGTGCAAGTGACTTCCCTGGTGTAGCTATATTTTTAGGAAGATACCCCATAACAACGAATTTTTTAATTGATGGGCAGTAAGACATGCCAGTGGTGTAAGATCTTCGACCTTTGCTGTCTATAGGAACTTCTCCTGTATCAGGATCTATTATTGGAGATGTTCCAACTGGATAGCGTGAACCTCTTCCAGACACATCAAGATTATCTAATGTCATCGTGCATAAAATTGCGCTGGGCTCTTCTTCTCGATGAACAAGATGAGCTGCTTTGCCATGAAAATCTGCCTCTTTGACTAAACGCCTTTCAATAGCTGATTCGCAAGCATTGTATTCGGTTTCTAGATCTGCACCTTGGAGTCTAAAACTCTTTTCAAGACGTCGGCTATTGGCATAAGTTTCAATTCCAACAGGCACAACTCCAACTTCTAATAATGAATCGTAAAGAGCTAAACCCTCTTCAGGATCATTGTTTAAATAAATTTCCCAGCCACTTTCTCCCACGTAGGAAATGCGTGATGCCCAGACATCAATTTTCTTTCCTCCAGATAAATTGAGGGTTAGATTCTTTGCAGCAACAAAAGGGAAATTCTCTATGGCTAGTTCATTTGGATCAATAAAATGGCCGAGAGCATTTTTTGCTTGAGGGCCCCACAATCCTAAAGTGGCTATATCATGGGTGCGAATATTAATATCAGCATTTAGCCCCATATCGTCTCGATAATTACGTAATGTTACCCAGTCTCGATTGCCATCTGCTCCGCCAGTAACCACTCTATAACGATCTGAACCTAAGCGAGATATTGTGAGGTCTGCATGGACTCCACCATCCTCATCTAAAAAATTTGTATAAATCATGCGTCCTTCAGGAGTATTGCCACCAACTTTTGCTACTGATAGATACTCCAAAATACGCTCTGCATCTGGACCCTCTATGTCCATGATAGGGAAGTGTGAAAGATTGATCATGCCAACTGAGTCACTCATGGCAAGATGTTCAGCGTTCGCAATTTCATATGGCACATGACGACGATCCCACTCATTTTCTCTAACAGGAACTTCTTTTAAATACTTATTAAGTTTTTCTTTATTACTTTCATAAGCAAGAGCACGTTCCCAGCCTGCAACTTCATTCTCAAAGAAGCCACCAAGCTCCTTTTCTCTTTCATAAAAAGGACTTACATATAATTCTCTATGACTGATATAGGGTTCTCTTGGATGAACAGCAGGAGTATAAATAGTTTGAGCATTCTCAAAAGATCGTGTTTTAACAAATTCTTTTTCCTTTTGTGCGGGATAAAATCTGGAGATGTCGAAAGCATGCATGTCCACCTGAGTTTTGCCGTGCATCATAGACTCAGCACATAATCTTGCACATCCAGGACCATCTTTCACCCATACTGCTTCACATAACCAGAAGCCTCTGACCTCTGGACTTTCGCCGATTAAAGACCCTGCATCAGGGGTTACAGACAGAAGACCATTGAATGAACTTTTTTCATCCCAGCCAAGTTCATTGAGTATTGGGGTAGTCTCGAATGCTTTTTCTAGCGGCTCGGCAATCTCTTCAAGATCTAAATATCTCATCGAATCAGATATCATGGTCTTTTCAGGATTACCAATATCCTCAGGATCAACTAGTCGAGGTTCTTTATCTTCGTAATAACCCCATTCAAGCATTCCACCATGGAGTCTACCAGTATCTCTAACATAGGCTGAATTTCCTTGATCACGAAGTAACGGATAGACGAGAAACTCATCTGTTCCTTGTATTTCTGGAAGAGGACCAAAAAATAGCAAAGGATGTTCTACTGGCATTAATGGGACTGGAACGCCAGCCATCTCACCCATTAAAGGCCCCCAGATTCCTGATGCAATTACAACCTTGTTAGTTTTGATGGCACCTTTGTCAGTTTTGACTCCTGTAACTCGACCATCCTTAATTTCAAAACCTACAGCTGGGGTATCTGTGTATGTGGATAAAGCACCTTTTTCTTTAGCGCTTTCTACTGCAAAGTTCACAACGTCTTGAGAGCGGGGGGTAACTAAGCCGGCATCTGGATCCCACATTGCACCCCGGATTGATTCTTCATCTAACAAAGGAAATTTTTCTTTAGCTTCGGATGCAGAAATTAACCTAACATTAGTTCCAAAGGCTTTACCAGATTCAACTTTTCGTTTAAGTTCTTCCCAGCGCGCATCGTCATCTTTGCGACAGATTTCCAGACCTCCTTTTTTTAAAAAGAAGCCATTATCTTCATAAAAGTTTCTACTAAAGTTCGTTGCCCAACATCCCAGCTTGTCATGAGTAGTATTGTAGACAAAGTCTGAAGCGTGAGCAGTCGATGCAATATCTGATGGAATAATGGTAGATTTCTCTAGACCTACGATATTTTTTTGTCCCATTTCTGCAAGCCAGTATGCAAGCATTGATCCCACAATGCCGCCAATACCAACGATAACCACTTCTGCATCTGAGGGAAATTTAGAGGATCTTTTTGTCATGTAAAAACCTTAAAAATTACCAAATATATTCTTATTAATTTTCTGATAATAAGCCTTCTATATATAACTGTCCAATCTTTATTTAATTATTTTTTTGCCACCTATTTCGAATTAAATTTACACATTTTTTTTAAAAAAAAAGGAGGTTATAAAACCTCCTTTTTGTATTTAAATTTTTTACTCTCCAAGAAGAATTTTTGCAGCTAACTGAGTGTCCATATATTCTTTTAGCTCAATTATTTTTCCATTTTTAATTGTGAGCAAAAAGTGGTATTTATTATTGTAGGCCTCTCCTGATGCATGCATTGCTTCTCCACTTACTTCCACGGCAACTCTCTCATTTTCAGCAGTCATTCCAGTGATATTAAATGTAATGCCAGTTGGAAATGCAGCAAGAATACCTTGAGCAAAATCTATAATTTCTTTTTTAGTTCTTGTCCCACCAATAGCATTATTACCTGCAGTCCAGATAATTGAATCATCATTGTAAAAATCTAAATAGGCTTCAGATCCAGAGCTCAAGGCTTCAAAAAATTTAATTGCAATCTCTTTATTTTCTTTTATTGTAGAGGTCATTTATTAAGGTCTTTTAAGAGACTTCTTGCAGCAAATGAAACCAAAATTGCAAATGGGACTCCTGTAACTATAACTGATGTTTGGAGTGCCCCTATGCCACCCCCAGCCAAAAGCACGATTGAAATTACACCTAGAGATAATGCCCAAATAATTCTCAAAATCATTGGCGGCTCATCTTTAAAATTTTCTTTTTTGGCGGCAGTTAACATCGATGTAACCAAGGCGCCTGAGTCAGATGAGGTCACAAAAAAAGTTAAGATTATTACAATTGCAAGCCACATGATTAGTTGTGAAAAAGGAAATTGCTCCAAGAAGATAAACAATGAAATAGTTATATCATTGTTGATTGCTGTACTAAGGGATGTTGGTTCTATAAATTCTTGATAGATAGCTGCATTACCAAAGACGCCCATCCAGATAAAAACAATAAAAGTTGGAACAAGTACAGCGCCTATTATAAATTCCTGGATCGATCTGCCGTAAGATATTCTTGCAATGAATAATCCTACAAAAGGAGACCACGCGAACCACCAAGAAAAATAATAAAGAGTCCATGCATTTTGCCAAGAAGAATCTGAATAACCTTGAGTGTTAGTAGATAGGCTTAATAATTTTTGAGCATAAGAGCCTAAATTTTGAACAAGGCCATCTAAGATATAGCTTGTTGGCCCAGCAAGAAAAATAAATGAGAGAAAAATAATGCATAACATGATGTTTATTTGAGACAAAATTTTAATACCCACTTTTAAACCTAGAACAACACTTGCTAGACCCATGAGAGTGATAAGGATGACAATCCCAACAGTATTAACAAAACTTCCTTCAATAATGCCCATATAACTAAGGCCAGAGTTAATTTGATTTGCCCCAAGTCCGAGCGATGTGGCTATGCCAAATATTGTGGCAATAATTGCAATGACATCCAAAGAAACTCTTCCCCAAATATTTTTTGTAAGGGGGCCTGAGAAAAACGAACTTACGCGAAAGGGTAGTTTGTTATTATATGCAAAATATGCAAAACATAATCCAACGACACCATAAATTGCCCAACCATGAAACCCCCAATGCAGATAGGCAAGATTCATTGAAAGATTAGCTTTATCAGAAAAAGAGGCACCTTCTTTATGGATTACATCGGAGCTAAGATGCATGATAGGCTCTGCTACGCCATAAAATAATAATCCAACACCCAGGCCAGCGCTAAAAAGCATAGCTATCCAATTCACTCGTGAGAACTCTGGTTTAGCATCTGGCCCTCCAAGGATAAGTTTTTTATGTTTACTAAAAGCCAAATAAATTACAAAAACCAAAAAGCCATTCGTTAGTAGGATAATCAACCAACCTAAGCTATCAGAAATCTGAGTTTGAATCTCAGCAAATAACTGGTCAGCTTCCCTTAGATTCGTAAGTGTAATTCCAATAAATGCAGTTATTAGAAATATAGAGAAAAGAAAGCGTTTTGGGGCAATTTTTGTAAACATTGTGCGTAAGTCTACTTAATATGACGAAAAAATACGTATTTTCTAAAATAAAGGGTGTTTTTTTAATATTTACTTAATATTTTTACTTTCATTTGCTATGGTCTAGGCATGTCTTTAAAAAACTTGAGCCTTGGCTTAAGCAAAAATTATTATGGAAGCTTTTTCTATGATGGCTTTCAATCTCTAAATCAACTCTAAATAAATTTATCCCTGGGGGGAACCATGATAAATACTCTAACAAGCAACTCAAAAAACCTAAAAAAGATTTTTAATAAAAAGTCTTTTGATAAAGTGTTCGGCAAGATTGTTTCTGCTATCTCTGCATTGGCAATTATTAATGCCTCTGCATACAGTGGATATATATCTGCTCAATCTCAAGCAACTATAGAAGAGGTTGTTGTTACCTCTAGAAAAAAAGCTGAAGGACTTCAAGATGTTCCTCTTTCAGTTAATGCTCTTACAGAGGAATCCCTTGAGCAAAAAGGAATAAATGTTTTCGAAGATTATTTAATGCAATTACCAGGTGTTACTGCCGGTGGATCTGGCCCTGGTCAAAGCACTATCTACATTAGAGGTCTTGCCTCTACAACCCCAAACCTCACCACTGCTGGTGTTGCTGGTTTAGCACCTAACGTTGCTTTTTATCTTGATGAGCAGCCACTAGGTCAGCCAGGAAGAAATTTAGACGTTTATGCAGCTGATGTTGGGCGTGTTGAGGTTCTATCTGGACCACAAGGAACTCTATTTGGTGCTAGTTCTCAAGCTGGTGTTGTTCGAATGATTACTAACAAACCTGTAATAGGCGAATCATCAAGCAGCTTAGAAGTTGAAACAAGATTTATGCCAGATGGCGATACTGGTAGCAAGGTTGAATATGTATCCAATATTCCTATGGGTGATGAAACAGCATTAAGATTTGTTGCTTATAGTGATAGAAGAGGTGGTTACATTGATCAAGTTGCTGGAAAGCTTGATGCGAGCCAATCAGCTCGTTTCAGAGCTGGCGGCACTGTAAGACAAAACGGTCTTCCTGTTTCTGCATCTAGAGCTGGTATCCAAGCTGGAGCAGATCTTTCAGGCGTTACTCTTAACCAAGCTGATGCAATTGTTCAAGAAGATGTTAACGAAGTTGAATATTCAGGCTTCAGAGCAAGTATAGCGCATGAGATTAATGATAATTGGGATGCTTTAGTAACTGTTGCTACTCAAACCATTGATGCTGATGGTGTATTTTTTGTAGATCCTACACTTGGTGATCTAGAAGTCCAAAGATATACAAACGATAGCATTGAAGATGAGTTTGATAATATGAGCTTTACACTCAAAGGTTCAATTGGCGATCTTGAAGTTCTTTATACTGGAGCTTATACAGACAGAACAACAGATCAAGATGTTGATTACACTGACTATTTATTTGTGGGTCAGTACTTGCCTTACTACATTTGTGATTATTATGTAACTTATACTAAGTGGGCTCCTGACAATATTCCAACAGGAACTTGTGGCGCACCTAACTTATTAGTTGACTCCACAACAAATACTGAAGTTACAACTCATGAATTCCGTGTCAATGCACCAATAAACGATACTACAAGCCTTACAGCTGGAGTATTTTTTAGTGACTTAGAGCTCAGGGAATTAAATCTATTTACATATCCAAGTTCTGTAGATAATGACATTACTTATGCTGCAAACTACGCTTTGACAGACACATCCGTAACTGGAGCAATTAATAAGGCAAGTCCAGGTTGGTTCTCAGCAGGCCCTTATAGTGAACCTGTAATTTTCTTTAATGATATTAAGAGAACCGATAAGCAACAAGGCGTATTTGGTGAGTTGAGTATAGATACGTCAGAAACATCTGAACTTACTGTTGGTGTTAGATGGTATGACATTGAAGTAGATTTTGAAGGAAGTGCTAACTCTTCTTTCTACAATGGATTTGGCGCTCCTGATACACAACAATTTGGGTCTAATCTATCGGCTCAATATGCGCCAGGTAATGCAAATGGTTATCCTGATAAAGCTAAGAGTGATGGCACGATTGGAAAAGTAACATACTCTTGGAATCCATCTGATGATGTAATGTATTACGTAACATGGTCAGAAGGTTTTAGACCAGGATTATTAAACAGGCCGGTTGGAGCATCCAATGCAGCTGGTACATATTCTGTTAAACCTGAAGTTAAGTCTGATGAAGTTACTAACTATGAGTTTGGTTGGAAGGCTGTTCTTGCTGACGGTCAGCTGAGATTTAATGGTAGTGCATTCATGGTTGATGTGACCGGTCTGCAAACAACCGTCTTTGACCCAAGTATTGTTAACTTGTTCTTCTCTGATAATGCAGCAGATGCTGAAATATCAGGTGTTGAAGGAGACTTTGTTTATTATCCTGATGCGGATGGTTGGATGTTATCGGGTGCTTTTTCAATATTAAATACAGAGCTTACTAAAAGCTTAGTTCCTACAGATGATATCACTGAAGGCGCTGATTTAGCTTTTGCTCCTGGAATGCAAGGCAATCTTAGTGCTAGAAAAGAATGGGGAGCGTCCTCTGGGAATACCGCTCATTTCCAAGCGCAGCTAACTTGGTCTGATGACAGTTACTCTGATGTCATGGAGCCGAATAAAGCCCTTCAAGATAGCTACAGCTTTATGAATATTCGTGCTGGAGTAAGTAATGACAGCTGGATGGCAGAAGTATATGTTGACAATATTACTGATGAAAGAGCAGAAATTGCTAATACTTTTGTCTTTGATAGACAGCGACTTGGAATTATAAGGCCGACTACCGTAGGTCTTAGATTTAAGAAGCATTTTAACTAGCCTCAATTTAAGGTAAAGAAAAGGGAGCTCACGCTCCCTTTTTACTTTCATGAGAAAATATTATCTATTATCTTTGTTAAAATTATATAAAAATGAAAGAAGATAAATTCAACACCGACGATCCAACTCTCTCAGTAGATTTAAGTGAGGCCACTCAGGCGGTTAAGGAAAATAGATTTGAGGATGCGCTAACACTATTTGAGATTATCCTAAAAGATCATCCTGACAATATTGATGCTTTATATCTTGCATCTGTTTCATCCAGATATTTAAAAAAATTTGATGATTCAACAAAATATATTGAACGCTTGTTATTAAATGCTCCTGACATGGGTCGAGCTTATCAAGAGCTTGGCCATATAAATAGAGATATGGGAAATGA
>Ga0066867_10000318_pt1 | contig 23757 bp, 20 predicted proteins | sample ETN01SmetaG_4_FD_65606 | JGI IMG/M metagenome (GOLD analysis project Ga0066867, IMG submission 65606) | Marine microbial and viral communities from oxygen minimum zone, Eastern Pacific Ocean - ETNP2014F12-01SV261 | ecosystem: Environmental > Aquatic > Marine > Oceanic ... | reverse complement strand
TGCCCGAGGCGCTTCCTATTTGTGTTACAACGAGGAAAGATATGTTTCTTAATTGGACAATTTAAGAACAGGAATGTTTAAATTATATTAATTCTTATAAATTTAATGACTAAAGATAAATCATTACAAAAATTGCAATATGAAGACATTTTGAATAATCTTAGAATGTGCTCAAGTAGGCAAATAGCTTATAAGGATATATATCTAAAAAATAAAGAGGATTATTCATTACCTTTTGAAAGTTATGTTATTCATCATAAAGATAGAGATGAAGATAATAATGGGATAAATAACTTAGATATTATTACTCGTGACGAACACGAACAAATACATGGTTTTGGACTAGGAGGGAAAAAAGAACTTTGTGAATTCAAAAAGAGTTGGTGGTATTGTTAGTGTTAAAGATTATAAAAAGAATAATTAGTGAAGAAAGTTTATGGGGTATTTAGAAAATTGTAATACTTTTAACCTGCCCTTATCCTAAGCACTTATTTTTCAATCTCACTAGTTTTTTTATATCTAATATATAATTTATCTAGATTTCTAATAATTTCATCTCTTTGTTCTGCTTTTCCTAAACCTTTCCAATCAAGTAAAGCAAAATCAACTTCTTCTTCTGTTTTTTCAATTGCTTCTTTAATTATTTCCTCTGTTATAGGTAATATATAACTTGGGATAATGTGGGAAAGGGCAATATTTGAATTTAATTGGATTTTGTTAAAGTTTGGACAATAATGTGGGCCCCCAATCCCTATTGCTACTTCATTATAAGGATTTTTTTTAAATTTCCCAATCATATCTTTTATTGTCTTTGCAATTATAAATCCTGCTTTTCGATTACCCCACTCATTTTCTGATGACCCTATTTCTATGAAAATACAGGGTTTATTAATTAGTGGTCCATGATGAGTACATTCTAATGTTATTTTATAATCTTTTAAGTGATATTTCTTAGAATTTTCATTTAATCTTTCAAAGATTTGTTTCTGGAAAAATGCTGATGTTTTGCAAACTTTCTCTTTTATCCCACCAAATTTTGCTTCTCTATAGTTTCCTGGTGCATGAATTGATAATGTTTTTTCTTTTTTTTCAGATCTATGGCATGAAGCAAAAATAACAAAATCATATTGATTAATTTTCTCTAGATCCAAGTTTTCTGTATAAATTATATCATCTTCAACTAGATAGAAATCAAAGTTACTTCCATCTTTCTTAATAGATGAAATTACCGGATTCTCTCTAAATTGTGAAAGTTGAGTTGTAATATTTATCCCTGCTTTATCTTTTTTACTTGCTATTATTAAATATTTTTTGTACATAGATTATTATAGAAAACAATAGTTTTAAATTTTGTGAAGAATCATAATTTACTTGTTAAGTCAATTGCTGCTTGTTTTATATCTCTTGCTTCATATATCCCTCTCCCAATAATTCCATAAAATCTTTTTCCTGCAGCTTTTACATCTTCACTAATTACAAAACTAAATCTTCTTGTTTAAACTTCAACATTGATAAAAAAATAAAGAGATGTTTAAAATGTTTGTTCTCTTGGAAAATATATATAAAGCTCTATAATAACTATAATTTATGCAAGAAATAATAAAATTATTAATTGGAGTTTTAGTTCTTTTACTAGGAATTCCTATTGGAAATTATTTAGCTAAAGTTACAAAAGAAGAATTAAAATCAGGACAAAAGTGGTTTAAATTAATTATAGTTTTAAGTTTTATTGGAATAGTTCTAAGTTTAATATTTAGAAATGATGTAATTTTATTTAGTTTTTTATTTATCTCAATTATTACATCTAGAAGTCTAAGATAACCTTAATAAACCCAATTTCTCTCTTGTTTTTATGTTATATTTAATAGGATTAGGATTAAATGCTGATGGAATTTCAAAGTATGGATTAGATGTAGTTAAAAGATGTAAAAGAGTTTATCTTGAAAATTATACAGTTGATTTTCCTTATTCTGAAGGCGAATTAAGAGATGTTTTAGGGAAAAAGATAATATCTCTTAATAGAGAAGAAGTTGAGAGTCTAAAAATTATTGATGAAGCAAAAAAGATGGATATCTCGTTACTTGTTTATGGAAGTCCACTAACTGCAACAACCCATATATCATTAATTGAAGAAGCAAAAAAATGTAAGGTAGGATACAAAGTTATTTATAATGCATCTATTCTTGATGCTGTTGCTGAAACTGGTTTACAGATTTATAAGTTTGGGAAAATAGCAAGCATGCCAAAATGGAAAGAGAATTTTACACCAAGTAGTTTTATGAAAATAGTTCAGGAGAATCAGTCTATGAAGGCTCATAGTTTAATTTTAATTGATATTGGACTTGGATTACAAGAAGCATTAGAACAATTAATAATTTCAGCAAAAGAACACGATATAAACTTAAGGAGAATTGTTCTATGTCAAGCTTTAGGAACAAAATATAAGAAAATATTTTATGAAGATATAGAAGAATTAAAAGATTATAAAATCAAGAGTCCTTATTGCATCATTATTCCAAGCAAATTACATTTCTTAGAAAAGGAAGTTTTAGAGGAGTTTAATAAATAAACTTTAAAAGCTTTATATTTCTTAATAATATTATGTATGATTTTAAAAAAACTGAAGAAGAAATCTTGAAGTTCTGGGAAAAGAAAAAGATTTATGAAAAATCTAAGAAGAAAAATTCCAAGGGTAAAAAGTTTTACATGATGGATGGCCCTCCTTATGCTACAGGGCATATTCATATGGGAACTGCTTTAAATAAAATTCTAAAAGATATATCAATGAGATCAAGAAGAATACAAGGATTTGATGTATATGATAGAGCGGGTTATGATACTCATGGAGTCCCAATAGAGTTTCAAATTGAAAAAGAAATAGGAAGTAAATCTAAGAAAGATATTGAAAAATATGGAGTTAAAAAATTCATTAATAAATCTAAGCAATTTGCAACAAAATTCATTAATGTAATGAATAAAGAATTTAAAAATTTAGGAGTATGGATGAATTTTGAAAAACCTTATCTAACATTAGATAATGATTATGTAGAAGTAATATGGGATACATTTAAGGAAGCTGATAAAAAGAAATTATTATATCTTGGAAAATATCCTATTCATACCTGCCCGAGATGTGAAACAGCGGTGGCATATAATGAAATTGAATATTCTAAACAAGAAGATATATCAACTTATGTAAAATTTCCGGTTAAAAATGAGAAAAATAAATTTTTAATAATTTTTACTACAACTCCTTGGACACTCCCGGCTAATACGGGGATAATTGCTAATCCGAATGAAGAATATGTTGAATTAGAATTAAGTAATAAAGAAATATGGATAATCTCTAAGAAAAGAGTTAAGGATTTAATGTCTGAAATATCAACAAAATATACAATTAAAAAAACAATTATGGGGGAAAAAATAGAAGGATTAGAATATATAAATCCTCTATCAAAAAATTTAAATTTAAATATAAAAAATGGGTATAAAGTTATTCTCTCTTCTAGATATGTGCATGCAGATGAGGGTTCTGGACTTGTTCATTGTGCTCCAGGACATGGCAAGGAAGACTATGAAGTTGGGAAAAAATATAATTTAGATATGCCCTCTCCTGTTGGGATAAATGGATTATTAAAAAAGGAAGCAGGAAAATATAGTGGCAAAAATACAAAAGTTGTTACATCTGAAATAATTGAAGATTTAGAAGAAGATAATCTTCTAGCATATAAGCATAAATATATGCATGATTACCCTCTATGCTGGAGATGTAAATCTTCATTACTTATGATTTCAATGCCTCAATGGTTCTTTAAAATAGATAAAATACAAAAAAAACTTCTTAAATCAAATGAAAAAGTCAATTGGATTCCGGAATATATGGGGTTAAGAATGAAAGCGTGGCTTGAAGGAATTTCTGATTGGCCAATATCCCGAAACAGATATTGGGGAACTCCCTTGCCCATATGGACTTGTGAAAAATGTGATAATAAGGAAGTTATAGGTTCTATTAAGGAATTAGAAAAAAAATCAAGGAAAAAAATAAATGAAGTTCATAAACCAGAGATAGATGAGATAAAATTAAAATGTAAATGTAATGGAGAAATGAGAAGAGTTTCCGAGGTACTTGATGTATGGTTTGATTCAGGGGTTTCAAGTTGGGCAGCATTAGATTATCTTAGTGATAAAAAATTATTTAATAAATTTTGGCCAGCTGATTTGAATTTAGAAGGGAAAGATCAGGTAAGAGGTTGGTGGAATTCTCAAATGATCTTATCAGAAATAAAATTTGGGAAAAATCCTTTTGAAAATGTACTAGTTCATGGGATGGTTCTTGATTTAGGAAAGAATAAAATGTCTAAATCTAAGGGAAATATAACCTCTCCTCAAGAGATAATTGACAAATATGGAAGAGATTTTTTAAGATATTATTTTGCAAAGATATCAAAAGGAGAAGATTTCTCATTTGATGAAAAAGAATTCAAGAAAATAAGACAATTTTTTGTTGTTTTAGAAAATGTAATAAATTACTCAAGAAATATTCAATCTTCATCTCCTGGAAGATTAAAAGAAGAAGATAGATGGATTCTTTCTAAGTTTAATTCAACAATAAAAGATATTACAGACGCATATAATAAATTTAATCTTCCAAGAGTAGTTGAACTCTTTGAAAAGTTTTTATTAATAGATTTAAGTAGAACTTATATTAAGATTATAAGAGAAAGGGAAAATGAAAAAGTTGTTAAGAAGATATTAGAAGGAATAAACTCAGAATTACTAAAATTAATTTCACCAGTTTGTCCTTTTATTACTGAATATCTATATAAGGGAAATTATGAAAAAGAAGAATCAATTCATCTTTCTAATTGGCCAAGAATTAATCAGAAAATTGATAAACAACTTGAAAGAGAATTTGAGACTGTTCTACAAATAATTGAAAAAGGTCTATCGGAAAGAGATAAGGCAAAAATAGGATTAAAATGGCCATTATCAAAGGCAACAATACATACACTACCTGATATAGCTCCTCTTAAAAAATTTTCAGATATAATAAAATTACAGCTGAATATTAGGGAGATTGAATGGGGATTAGAGAAGGAGGAGAATATACCCGTTGTCAAATTAGATACAAAACTAACACCGGAACTTGAATCAGAAGGTTATGCAAGAGAAATATCAAGACATATTCAGTCATTCAGGAAGAAGTTAGGTTTAGAAAAAGGTGATAAAATTAAGACAATTCTTCTTGTTGATGAAGAATTTAAGAAGATATTGGAGAAACAAATCAATTTTATCGAGGAGAGAACTAACTCAAAAAAATTAGAAATTAACCAAGATGTTATAATTAACAAAGAAAGATTTAAAAACCAAAGTGACTTTAAGGTAAAGAATAAAAGAGGTAAAATGGTGATAATAACCACCAATAAGTAATTATTTGATTTTACTCTTTTATCATAACAAACTTTAAAAACAAAAATAATCAAATATTAATATAAAAATGATAGTTAAAGATGAGTTTTTAAGTAGATTAAGAAAGATTTTCGATTTAAATCTTTATGAGGTGAAAGTATGGACTGCCTTGCTTTCAAGAGGGACTTCAACAGCAGGGGAATTAAGTAATATTTCTGATGTACCTAGATCAAGAACTTATGATATTCTAGAAAGTTTAGAAAAGAAAGGCTTTATTATTATGAAGCTTGGAAAACCAATTAAGTTTGTTGCATTAAAACCAGAGGAGGTTGTTGAAAGAGTAAAGAAAAATCTAATGAAAAATGCTCAAGAGAGAACAAAAAGACTAGAAAAGTTAAAAGGAGATGAGGTTTTATGTGAACTTAGCACTTTATTTACCCAGGGTATAAAATTTATAGAACCTTCTGATTTATCTGGAAGTTTAAAAGGAAGACAAAATCTTTACAATCATCTAGATATGATGATTAGGGATGCAGAAAGCACAATTACAATTGTCACAACAAAAGAAGGATTAAATAGGAAATTTGAAGCATTAATGCCAAGTTTGGAAAGATGTAAAAAAAGAGGAGTAAAAATAAGAATTGCTGCTCCAGTTGATTCAAATAATTTAAAGGTTGCAAAAGATTTTAAAAAAGTCGCAGAGATTAAGAATTTAGATAAGATGAAAGCAAGATTTGTAATTATTGATTCAAATCAATTAATGTTTATGCTTTTAGATGATGAAAAATTCCATCCAAATTATGATTTAGGAGTTTGGTTAAATACTGATTTCTTTGCTCAAACTTTAGAACAACTTTTTGAAATGTCTTGGAAAGAAATGAAAGCGATTAAATAAATTTCTCTAAAAAATTATACTCTCTAAATTATTTCTATAAGAATTAGTTAAAACTAAAATATAAAATAAAAAAATTAGGTAATTGTTTATTGGTTCATCAATGCCAATACTACTCCAATTACTGTTGTAATAACAACTATCCATCCTGCTAACATAGTTACAACGGTAGGAATCCATCTGATCATGAGTACTCCATCAATCATAGCAAACCCTACTGCAAGAGATACTAAAACCCCTGTTAACCACGCAACAAAGTTCAATATTTGTGATCCTTTTTTAGCCATCTTAAACCTCCTTTTTATTAATTATACTAAGAAAATTTTATTTATATATCTTTTGTTTTACATCTTATCAATAGTTTTGATTCCTAAAAGATATAATGAGCTTTCTAAGACTTGTTTAAATGATTTAACTAATTTAATTCTAAAAATTTCTTGAGATGAACCAATTACAGGACATGAATGATAAAATTCATTAAATATCTGCGCGAGTTGATAAGAATAGTTTGCAATTAGCGAAGGATTTAAATTTTTATAAGCTCTTAAGATAATTTCTGGGAATTCAGAAAGTTTCTTGATTAATTTTAATTCATGTTCTGAAATATTCTTTATTTGAAAATTATTTTTATTTAATTTATTTTTTGACTTTCTCAATATAGAGAAAGCACGAGCATAACTATACAAAAGATAAGGTCCTGTATCTCCTTCAAAAGAAATTGATTCCTTTGGATTAAAAAGCATATTTTTTTTAGAATCTACTTTTAATAAAAAATATTTTATTGCAGATAATGCAATCTTTAAACTTCTTGATTCTAATTCTTTTTTTGAAATTTTTTCTCTAGAAGTTAATTCTTTTTTTACTAAATCCTGAACTTCTTTAATTAAATTATCTGCATCAACAACTGTTCCTTCCCGAGATTTCATTTTTCCTTCTGGAAGATTAACCATGCCACAAGAAAGATGCTTTAAATTTTTGTAATTGAATCCAAGTTTTAATAAAATTGTAAAAAGAACTTTAAAATGATATTCTTGTTCATTTCCAACAACATAAATAGATTTATTTATTTTATATTCATCTTGTTTTAGTTTAGCCAAATAAATATCTTGTGTAATATAAAGGGAAGTTCCATCATCTCTTAATAATACTTTCTCACCTAATTTTTCTTTTTCTAAATTAATAATTATTGAACCATCTTTTTTTTCAAAAATTCCTTTTTTTAATCCTCCTAAAACTATTTCTTTTCCTTTTTTGTAAATCTTACTTTCATAATATTCTTTATCATGTTTTATCCCAAATTTTTTGTATGTTTCTTTAAATCCATCTAGTGCCCACTTATTCATCTTTTTCCACAAATCTAATGTTTCTTTATCTTTTGTTTCCCATTTTTGCAAACATTCTTGAGCTTTTTTTTCATAGTCTTTATTTTCCTTTACCATTTGATTAAATCTTATATAAAAATCCCCGACAAAATGATCGGATTTTTTTATTGGTTTTTTGTTTTTGCCATATTTTTTATAAGCAACCATTGATTTACAGATATGTACTCCCCTATCATTATTCAAGTTTGCTCTAATAACTTTTTCAGAATTAAATCCCAAAATTCTGGAAATAGATTCTCCTATTAACATAATTTTTAAATGCCCTAAATGCAAAGGCTTGTTAGTATTTGGGGAAGGAAATTCCACCATTGTTTTTTCTTTTCTTCCAATATTGCTTTTTCCAAAATTTTCTTTTTCTTTTAGAATTTCTTTAATAATATTTTCTGCAAACTTTTTCTTATCAACAAAAAAATTAATATAAGCCCCTGAAACTTGAACATCTTCAAAATTCTTGTTAGAGATTTTCTTTTTTATTTCAAGAGCTATTTGATTTGGATTTTTCTTTAATTTTTTTGATAAAATAAAACAAGGAAAAGCATAATCGCCCATTTCATTAGAAGGAGGAATTTCAATTAAGTTTTCGATTTCTTCTTTTTTTAAATTAATTTTCTTTTCTTTTAATATATTCTCCAATAATTTTATAATTAATTTTCTCATAAATTAAAAAATGAAGTTATGTTAATAAAGCTTACCAAATCAAACCAATAGGTTTATTAATAGTTAATTTTTGAAATAATCATGGAATTAAAGGATACAGATAATCTTGAGAAAGCTCTTAGTGAAAATAAGGAACCGCAAGTTTCAAAAGAAGAAGAGATAGGAATACATAAAGGAGCTTTAAGCACGTTAAATAATGAGAGAGCTGAATTATTTAAGATGATGCAAAATGTAGAAGTAATAATGCAAGCTCATATTAAAAGTCTTGAAGAGCTTGGCGTTAAAATTGAAACAAAGAAATAATAATCACCTTATTAAATCAAAGATATAATTATTAGTCCCATCAGAACTAAATTTTTGGGTCATAATATCTATCTTATCTTGCACTATCTGCCTGTTTTTCGGCTTCATTTTTCTTTTTTAATGCAAAACTTTCTCCATTGTTGTCATGAGCCATAATAATTTCTTCAGCTAATCCTTGTGTAATTGTTTTTTTCTTATTAAAAGCCTTATCTGATGCCCCATGGATAATATTTCTTAAAGCTAGATTAACTCTTCTTAATGGAGAAACATCAACTGCCTGAGGATATCTTGCACCCCCATATTCAATAACAGTTGTTTCATCTCTTGGTGCAGCATTTTCAATGGCCTTAATTAAAATCTGTACAGGATTTTTCTGAGTTTTTTTCTCTATTATTTTAAAAGCGTTTAGTACAATCTTCATATTCTTTGAATATTTTCCAGTAGATCTTCCAAAGATAATTTTATGTTTTTTTCCTCTATGCCCTGCAACAGATAATCTATTCATTAATCTTTCAACAATATTAACTTTAGTCTGTCCTAGTTTTTGAATATTTCTTCCATGGCTTTTTAATATTAATTTTGGGTGAAGATTTATTGCTGATTTTAATCCAGGATCTTCTATATTTATCTCATTTAAATCATAGATATCAAATATTTTAAAGTTCATTTGTGTCATTTTTTATTTTTTTGTAACTTTATATTCTCCCAAGTCTTGATTTAATTCCCTGATTAGAATGTATATCTCTTATTCCTTCCATTTTATCTTCTACCTTTTTCTATTTTACCTCTAACAAGTCTATGTAAGGGCTGGTCATTTACTTTAATAATCTGAAATCTAACACCTGGAATATCTCCCTTGCTTCTTCCTTGTTTTCCACCAATTCTTTCAATCATTACTTCGTCGTGTTCATCAATAAATTTTTGTGCAAGGTTTCCTGGGATAAATGCTGTTACTTGTTTTCCATTTTTTTTAAGCTGAATTCTGCAACATTTACGCATTGCCGAGTTTGGCTGTTTTGCTTCTTTTTGGATTTTTTGTAAAACAATTCCTTTAGCTTGATTGGCTCCTTTTAGTGGATCAGATTTAGCATAAAGATTTAGAGTTCTAACTTTATAGCTTCTATCTTTCCATCTGAATTTTTTTCTATTTTTTATTTGTTTTTTAGCACTTTTTAATCCCATTTTTTGTATAAATATTGTTGATAAAAATAGTTTTTAAAGATTGTGATTAGTATCTAGAATTCTCATAAGCTTGTGCAATTATTACATCTAAAGTTGCTGTTCTTTGAGCACGTCTGAGTTCTGTTGGAGTCTCTATTAAATATATCCAATAATTTGCCCTTTTTCCATCCGGAGTTATATCTATTAGTTCTTTTCTCATTTCTCCTGCTGTAAGATTTTCTGAAAATTTCTTTTTCGGAACTGCTAAAAATATATTTAATACACATCTTTCTCCTTCATAGGTTTTTTTAGGTATTGCTTCATAAATTATAATATCTCCCTTTTCATTTATTAGATATTTTCTAACTTCTTCTCCTCTAGATATAGGTATTATTTCTTTTTCTTTTGTATTTTGATTGAGATTTATATAATAAAGATGTCCATTATTCTTAAAAAATACTTCATTCCCATAACAATTAATCTTAGGATCTATACTATTACCTTTCATATTATTTGTTAAATTTGTTATTACTAAATTTTCCCTATCATAAAGAAGTATATTTTTTTTAATTCCACTATTTTTTTCATATATTCTTTTTTTCCCATTACAAGATTTTTGACTTGGATTAGGAGTGTTAGTTGGTAATTTTCCACGTTTATCTTCTATTCTTGGAGAGAATGCAATTGATGTAGGTTTAGATTGTATCTCCTTTTTGTGTTCTGCTAAAGTTTCTAGGTTGAAGGGATTAAATGCGAAACTTGCAAGTAATAATGATGTTAATCCAAATCTTCTTAATTTCATCTTTTAAACCTGAACCATGCTAATGTATTTGATTCGTATTTAATTGGAACATCCTCACAAATATCTCTATCGTAATTAGATAAATCAAAATTCTTTTCAGAAATAAGGTCCTCATTCTTATCTACATATAGACGTCCATCCATAAAGAGAACAGCATAGGGATTTTTTTCTAAAAATCTTGAGGCACTTAAACCTACTAATTTTTCCTTAAGAGTGTAAGCTTTAAGAGTTATGGGTATATCCTTACAATAACCTTGCTCCCTACTTGTTATTTCTAATTTAGATAAATTGGGCATTAGATTATTCTCTTCTTTAGGATATGAATTAACTCCGATTAAGGAGACTAATCCAGTTAAGAGTGTTATTAAGATTGTTTTTTTCATCATTCAGGAAGAATTATTTAATTTATTCATAATATGATGCTATCTTATAGTTATCTTAGGTTAGTTATCTTTTTAAATTTAACTATAAACATTATCAGATAATCTTAAGTTCTTTTTCAAAGAAATCTTTAGTAATTCTCTGGAGTTCTAGAAGTCTTCTTTTATTTCTTCCAATTAATGCAGCTTTATTTTGAATTCCTGCATTAATTATTATCTCATTATCTTTAATTTCTAAATCTCTAAATCCTATGGGGTTAATAATATCATATATAAAATTTTTTGAATTTGAAATTCCATTAGGTTCTGGTATAATTTTTATCTTTCTCCCAATGATCTCACTGATTCTTCTTATATTTCTCCCATTTTTACCAACAGCTTTTGGAATTAATTGTTGTGGGACACAGAATATTATTGTTTCATTGTATTTAAGACAAATTCTTGTTCTTATTTGTGTAATTTTCTCAAATAAGTTTAAATATCTCATGTCCTGCATATCAATTGTTTTTACCATCTTTTTATCTTATAAAATTTAGATGCACTTGTTTTATAAATCTATTGCTATCTTAAGATTATTTATTTACCTTTTCAACAACGTTACTCTTAGCAATTTTTTTATCAGCTTCTTTTTTAATTAATGGTCCAATAATTTCTACAAGAAGTCCTGGAAGACCCGTTCCTACGGGGACTGGTTGATTAAGTATTATATTTTCTATAACACTGCTTAGTTTATCTCTTCCTCCTTTTATTGAAGCATTTACAAATTGTTTGTCGGGTGTTTCAAATGTTGCTCTAGCAAGTATTGATTCTTTTTGAGCGATAATTCCCATTCTAGTAATTCCTTTTATTTGTCCAGTATTAGTCATTGCATCGGCAACTAATTCAAGATGTTTTATGTTTATATCCAATCCCTGAGTACTAATTACCTTTTTTATTTCATCAATTATTAAATTTCTTGCAGCTTCAATCCCAAAAGTTCCTGCAACCTCATATAAATCATTTGAAGTTATTTTATTCTTATCTACTTCTTTTAATTCAATCATCTTCTTCAGATTTGTTCCAAGACTCATAATAACAAAATCTTTCTCTCTTTTAACAATTAAGATTTGTTTAATTCCCTTAACCCCTGAAATTATTGTTTCTTTAAGTTTCTCCTTAAGTTTATATATCTCTTTAAAACTTAATTCACTTGTATTTAATATTATTGAGTTCTCTTTTTCTCTTGCATTAAATCCTAGATCATTAAGTTTTTCAACTACTTTCTTTACTGAAGTGTGAGTTTGTCTTAATCCTTCCCTACTTATCTTTATCTCTATTTTCTTATCACTAAAATTTAGATCAATCTCAGATGCGATTTCTTTTATTGTAACTTCTTTTATCTTCTCTGCGAAAATTCTTGCATCTTTTTCATTATTATAATCTCTTTCTAGATAAATCTCCATGTTGGGGGAAGAAGGTTTTTTTCTGGCATCAAAAATTTCTATTAGTCTTGGAAGTCCCATTGTAACCTGCATTTCAGCTACACCTGCGAAATGGAAAGTTCTTAGAACCATTTGTGTTGAGGGTTCTCCAAATGATTGTGCTGTAATAAGTCCAATTGCTTCACCAGAATCTAATTTACCATCTGTATGAAGTTGAGAAACATCTACTCCATCATCACCATATTTAAATTGTATTATATTATTATTACTATCCCTTATTGTTCTATCATACTCTATTCTTATATCTTGAAGGGCATTAGCAAGTCTTCTATATAAATAACCTGATTTGGGGGTTCTTAATGCAGTATCCATAAGAGTTGCTCTTCCGGTTATAGCTCCAAAGAAAAATTCATCTGGCCTTAATCCTCCCATAAAGGAACCATTTATAAAACCTCTTGAATTTGGAGTCAATTCCCCTTTCTTAAAAAAAGATAATGTTCTATTATCATATCCAATATCAATTCTTTTACTATCCAAATCCTGTTGACCCACACAACAAGCTATTTGAGTAATATTTAGAATATTCCCTCCCCCACCAGACATAATCATATGATTTACAGGGTTATTTTTTGGAAATTCTTTTTTTACTATTTCTCCAATTTTTGTTCTTATTTCATTTAAAACCTGGAGAATTTTTATCTCTCTTGATTCTTCTTTTGTTTTCCCTGGAATTATTTCAATATCTCCCTTATTGTAAGATTCTATTATCTCTTTTGTTTTATCTTTTGATTTTCTAATAATTTCTTTTCCTTCATTTATTACACGTTCATCTAGATTTAAATCTTCAACAGAGATTGTTATCCCTTTATCAGTTAAGTAGTTTTTTCCTAAATCAAAAACTTTTCTTATAATCTCCATTGTTTTTTCTCGTCCAATTACCTTATCTAATTTCTTAATTAATTCTCCATCTTCTTGCCCGAAACAAGTTTTATCAATTTTTCCACCTATAATTTTCCCATCTTTAATTTTAATTGAACTATTTGAGAAATTAATATCTGGGAATATTTTAGAGAATAATTCTGTTCCAGAAATTATTTTTTTTGAGATTGTTGAATTAATATTTGATTGATGAAGAATTTGATTTGCATAATTACTAGGGAAATTCCCCAGTCCAAGAAGATAATTTCCTGTAATTGCATCTGCAGCACAGCCTATCAGATTTGCATTATTCTTTGGAGACATTAAATTTCTTTTAACATCAAGAAGTATTTTTGCTTCCGCTCTTGCTTCTTCTGTTTGTGGTGAATGAATATTCATTTCATCACCATCAAAGTCAGCATTGTAAGGAAATGTTGTTGCAGGATGTAATCTAAATGTTCTTCCAGGTAAAACTTTTACAAAATGGCTCATTAAACTGCCCCTATGTAAGCTTGGATGTCTGTTAAATAAAACAATATCTCCATCCTGTAAGTGCCTTTCAATTTTGTATCCTGGAACTAATTCATTTATTATTTCTTCCTTAAGTTCAGGAGTTATTTTTTTTCTTTTTCCATCAGGTCTTATTACATAATTTGCTCCAGGGTATATCTCTGCTTTTTCTATTAATTTTTTAACTTTTTCAATATTTAAATCATTTATAGTTTCTGAGACTGTAACTACTTTTGCAATTTCATAAGGAATACCAACTTCATTAAGTCCAATTGAAGTGTCAGGAGAGATTACTGTTCTTCCAGAGTAATTTACTCTTTTACCAGCCAGATTTTTCCTAATTCTTCCTTCTTTTCCCTTTATTCTTTCTGTGATTGTCTTTAATGGTTGTCCGCTTCTATGTCTTGCAGGAGGAATTCTTGCAACAGTATTATCAAAGAAAGTTGTAATATGGAACTGTAATAAATCCCATAAATCTTCGATTATTACTTCAGGTGCACCTGCATTTAAATTTTCCCAAAGTCTTTGATTAGCTCTTATAATATCGGAGAGTTTATGTGTTAGATCATCTTCACTTCTCTCTCCTGATTCTAAAATAATACTGGGTCTTATTGTTACTGATGGAACTAATAAAGTTGTAAGAACTGCCCATTCAGGCCGGGCATTTTTCGGATCAATTCCAATTTTTCTTAATTCTTCATCAGGAACATTTGTTAACATCTCTCTAATTTTTGTAGGGAATATTCTTTTCTTTCCTATGTTAAAATTTGTTGGTTTATCTAATTTAACTTTCTCATGGGCAATTCCACAATGAGGGCATTTTTTTGCATCTTTTGCTTTCTTAGCTCTTTGACTTGAAGAATATTTACTTAAATCCTTATCATTAATTAATAATTTTCCACAATCATGACAAAAACATCTTAATCCCATTTCAATTAATGAGACATATTTTAGATGGATTACAGCTCTTGCTAAATCAATTTTCCCAGGATGACCCAAACATTCTTTTAATCTTCCACCACAAGTTCTACATCTAACTCCAGGGTCAACTGCTCCCAATCTTAAGTCCATTAATCCTCCATCTACAGGATAAGTATCTATATCATAAAGTTCGGGCGTTACTATTTTTGCACACGAAACTTTCTTAATTTGTTCTGGACTAAATAATGAAAATCCAATTTCTACAATTTTTTTCCTTACTGGTTTATTTTGCATTTTAATTATATTTACATCCTCTTAGATTATAAGGGTATTTCCCAGAATATTTAATTCCTATTTCTTTTTCAAATACTATCTTACATTCTGGAAGCTCTGAGCATTTTTCTATTATTTTCTCTTTCCCTCTTATTTTCTTAGATTCTTCTATCATCTTATTCATATTTATTCTTTAATTTAAAATCTGTATGAATATGCAATCCTTGTAATTCTTCAAGTAATAATTTAAATGCATATGAAACTTCAACAGGTTCAGTATCTTCACTATTACATTCAGGGCATATAATCTTGTCTCTTATATTATCATCTATTGCAATTACCCCGCATTTTTCACAGATATCTAATTTAACCTTATCAGAATCATATCTTTCTTTTAATAATAATGATGCCCCGTGTGCAACTAGTGCTTGTTGTTCCATTTCCCCTAACCTTAATGCTCCTCCTCTTGCTCTTCCTTCTACTGGTTGTCTTGTAAGCAATGTAATCTTTCCAGATGCTCTTCCATGAATAAGACCTTTTACCATTCTTTTCAATTTTAGATAATATAAGTTCCCAATAAATATCTTTGAGGCTATCTTTTTTCCAGTAATTCCATTATACATTGTTTCCTTTCCATCAAATCTAAATCCTAAATTTTTTAATTCTTTTTCTAATTCATTTTTAGTCTCTCCAGAAAAAGGAGTTCCATCAACCACTTTTCCTCTTAAACATCCAACTTTACCTGATAATAGTTCTAGTAGATATCCAACAGTCATACGACTTGGTAATCCATGTGGATTAAATATAATATCTGGTTTAATCCCTGATGATGTAAAGGGAACATCATCTTCAGGAATAATTGCACCAATTACTCCTTTTTGTCCGTGAGGATTTGAATATTTATCTCCTAATTCAGGGATTCTTTGGTCTCTTGTTCTAATCTGGATAATTTTATTACCTTCACTATCTTTTGTTATGAAGACTGCATCAATCGTCCCTCTTTCTTCTTGCCTCATAGTTACACTTGTCTCTTTTTTTGTTCGAATTGATATCTCTCTTGCTTCTGATAAGAATTTTGGAGGAGATGTTTTCCCAATGAGAACCTCTCCTTCACTAATTTCTGCTTCAGGATAAATAATGCCATCTTCTTCTAAAAATCTGTAACTAGATTCCATTTTATATCCAGACGTATCTTTTTCAGGAATTGCAATCTTATCTTTTAATCCTCCGGAATAATTCACCTCTATACCTGAATAGGGTCTAAAAAAGAAACTTCTACCAACTCCCCTGTCTAAACTCCCTTGATTCATAACAAGTGCATCCTCCATATTATATCCTTCATGAGTCATAATTGCAACTATTAAATTTTGTCCAGCAGGATAAGTGTTTAAGGTGTCATAAATAAAACTTCTTACAATTGGTTTTTGAGGATATTCGAGTATACTTGCACTAGTATCAATTCTACAATGATAATTAGCAACATATAATCCCAAGGATTGTTTTAGTGTTTTAGTTCCTTTCATTAATTTTGAAGCTGAATCATGGTTTACATAAGGTACAAGACTTGTAATAATCCCAAATAAATCTATAGGATCTATTTCAAGATGTGTATGTTCTTGGGTTAATTCCTCGGGATATAATGCAATTAATGAATTTTCTTCTTCAGATGTATCAAGATATTCTATTACTCTTTGTTTTATTAAATCATCCCAGGTTATCTCATTTTGTTCTAATTGTATTAGATGTTCATTTTTTAATTTTGAAACTCCATTCTCAACAATTATTGATGGTCTTAATACTCTTCCAGGTACTGTAGAAATTGAGATTATTTTGAAATCAGTATTGTTTCTAATATTCATTTCTACTGGGAATATTCCCTCTCTTCTTTTTTCTATTATTTTTTCCACAAATTCTTCAGGGTTATTTATATTTCCAATAAACTTCCCATCAAGAAAAACATCTGTATCTGCAGTTTCTTCTTTATTAAGGCCGTCTGATTCTAAATCTTTTATAAATTTATTTTCATCTAAGTTTATTCTTGTTGATACTCTTGCTAAAATTGCAAGATTTTTTCGTAATCCAATTTCTGTTCCTTCTGGACTTTCAATAGGGCAAAATCTTCCATAATGAGTTGGATGAAGATGTCTTGCTTGAAAATTCTCTTGATCACTAGATAACATGCTTGCAACTCTTTGTAGTTGGGAGATAGTTGCAAGATAATTTGTTTTATCCATATTCTGAGTTACACCTGATCTCTCTCCTGTCCAACTTCCTGTTGCAATCGCTGATTCTACCCTATGTGAAAATAAAGTAGATTTTGCAATTGTTTTAATAGAAAAGAATTTTCTTCTTTTAGTAGATTTTTGTAAGGAATATAAAATATCCCTAATTAAAATTCCCAGATTAACTCTAAATAAATTAGCGAGTAAATCTCCTGAGAGTCTTACTCTCTTATTTGCATAGTGATCTTTATCTGTTTTTAATTTCGGATTTTCTTTTACTATTAAAAATTGTTTTATTAATTTGCATAAAGTTATTGCTTTTTTAATTCTTGAATCTTTCTTTTGTCCAATGTGCGGGAGTAAATAGGAATCAATTCTTTGTTTTACTCTATCTAAAATTTCTTTTTTTGTTCCTTGTAGTGAGGTATTTTCTGCAACCTGCATCATTGCATCTTCCTGTGATGCTGTGTTTACAAATTCATAGAGATTAACAATAACACTATCAGTTTCCTTACCAATATATTTCGCAATATCAGATTCTTTTGTCAAACCAAGTGCTTTTAATATTAATATTGCAGGGATATCCTTAAATCTACTAAATGAAAGTTCAAATATTCCCTCTTTATTTTCTGTAATTGTAGTTGGTATTCTATATGTCCCTTTTGATGAAAATACTCTTAGATTTAATTTTTCCTTAGAATCATTTTCAATAAATGGATGATTTTCTGCCAAGTCTTCTGCCATTACCATTACTCTCTCATTTCCATTAACTATAAAATATCCTCCAGTATCTTCAGGGTCACTATAATTTTTAATTAATTCTTCTTTTGTCATACCATGTGTATTACATGCTTTGCTTTTTACCATTATAGGAACTCTTCCAATTTCTACAACTTCTGAATCTACTTGTTCATCTTTTTTAACAGTTATTTCTAGAGTAATTGGGGCAGAATAAGTAAAATTTCTTAATCTTGCTTCATAAGGGAGAATTAAAGATGAGCTTCCATCAGCTTCAATTATTTGGGGTCTTCCAACTTTTATTTTCCCAAGTGTTATTTTAAATTCTTCATTATCAATTGTTTCTGATATCTCTTCAACAATCTCTTGTATTCTTTTCTCAATAAAATTATTAAAAGAGGTAATATTAGATTCAATTAATGAATGTTTCTCCAAATATCCCTTTACAATAAGGTGTTTATTGTTTTTCATTTGCTTTCGTTAAATAAATTTTATATTTCTAAACGACTACTCTAAAATAGATGCTGATTTTATCTCCTATTTTTCTCTCTATTTTAATTATATCTCCTATATTACATCCTTCAGGTAATGCTGGATCTGAAGAAATTATTTTTGGTAATTGAGTTTTAGTAATATTTAAAGTTGATAACAGTTTTTCAGACTCTTTTTCATTAAGTTTAAGGTGTTTTGGTTGAAGAATATGCATTTTTATAATTATCTTAAGAAGAATATCATGAATCTTATGGAAACTTTAACAACTTCTTAATAATGAAAAATAGTTAAATTTGATTTAAAAGGTTTTCGGTTTTTGTGGGTTTGTTTATTTAGTGGCTTTTGTTTAATAAGTTGGGGTTTATTAGGATATCATTAAATTTATATCTTTTAGAGGTTTATTTAGAGAATGAAAATAAAGGATCTTCCAGAACAAAATAGACCAAGAGAGCGTTTTCTTAAACATGGGCCTGAAACACTTAGTGATGCTGAACTTTTCGCAATTCTTCTTAGGACAGGAACAATACATGAAAATGTTATTGATATGTCTAATAGGCTAATAGCTGAATATGGATTAGATAGATTATTTGATTGTTCATTAAAAGAACTTGAAAAGATAAAGGGAATTGGACCGAGCAAAGCAATGCAGATTTTGGCAATGGCTGAGTTAGGAAAAAGGCAATCTTCATCTAAAACCCCTATTAAGAAGATAACCTGTGCAGAAGATGTTTTTAATCACTTTCATGAAAGATTAAAGGACAAAAAAGAAGAACATTTCTATATTTTAATGTTAACTACTAAAAATAATATAATTGGGGAGCAATTAATAAGCAAGGGAATTCTTGATGCTTCAATAGTTCATCCACGTGAGATTTTTAAACCTGCTATTAAAAATAGTGCATCTAAGATAATTTTGATCCATAATCATCCTAGTGGAGACCCCAATCCTAGTGAAGATGATGATGAGATAACAAGAAGATTAATGGATGCTGGAGGGGAATTAGGGATAAGTGTTCTAGATCATATTATAATCGGGAGAGAAGATTATTGGAGTTGGAAAGAAAGAAAAATATTTTAACGAGAAATTGTGTTGTAAACACTTTTTCGTTCTCCGAAATAATTATCATATATATGTTGAAATATTATTCTACATTTTTCAAGATATAATTCGTCGGGATAAAAAGTAAGACCAGAATCTAACACATCTCTAATCTCTATCTCAACTTTGGCCCTAATTTGTGGTTTTTTCCTCCAATCTACTGCTGAGAGACCATTATTTTCTAATTTAAATAATAATTCCTTTGCAACATTTTTAACTTTCTTTTTTTCTTTTTCAGATAGTTTAGGTTTTTTTAACTTATCAAATAATGCTAATTCTTCTTCAGTCATATCTTCCTTCTTTGCTCTTAATTCTTCACCCACGATTACTTGAGAAAATTTTAATAGCTCATCAAAAAAGAATTCTTGATTTTTAGAACCTAAGTTATAATCGTCAACCATTGATTGGAATTTTTCTAAATAATCAGTACGCATACTATTTAGTTTAACCATTTCTGGAATTTTTGAGGAAAGAATGTTTTTCATTCTTTCAATATCTGTATTACTTTTGGTTTTTTTAAAGTGTTTAGCTATCTTATCAAAATTAATTCGACTCAAATCAATTAATGTGCCTTTTCCATAAGGGGCTTCTGATTCATGGACAATGATGGACTTATCTAAAACTCCCTTTAGATTTTTAACTACTGATGAAACGTCTACTTTGGGATCAAGAGATTTTATACTCTTAAATATTTCTTCAAAAAGTGCAATATATGGAATATATTCACTTAGACTGGGATCGGGTTTACAATCGTTAAAAAGATTTAGTAGATATTTAGTGTTATTTAAAAAATTATTTTTTATCTGATCGTTTTTTAGGAGTGGACTTATTCCTTTTTCTTGAAGATCTGATAGTAGTCTAAGTTTTTCTGTACCTTTTGCTGCAATTATTTTATCACAATCGATAGATATTGATCTTAAATAATTATTCATATCTGTTATTTTATTTGATAACTCATCTATCAAAACATCTTTATTTTGTACTGAAAATATACCTTCTGTTGTTGTCCTAGGTGCAGCATACATAGAAAGGGCATTTTTTAATGGCCTAAAAATATCCAGATAGGATATCAAAAAAGCTCGGTTTTTACCCGGGATAGCTGTTGCAGGTCTGGAAATAGCTTGCATAAGAGATTGATCTTTCATTGGTTTATCTATATATAGGGTACTTAGGGAAGGGACATTAAATCCAGTTAACCACATATGACACACAAATACTATTCTTAATGGGTCTTCAGAATTCTTAAATTTATTATCTAGATCCTCTTGTTCCATTCTTTTTCGGTGAGGTTTAATATCTAATCCTTCCTTTTCAAATTGTTTTATTTCATTTTGGGATTTACTTATAACAACAGCTAAATCTGTATTTTCCATTTCTTTTATTTTTTCTTTCAAAGTCCTCACTTCCCTCGCATCAATAGTGTCTAGCTGTTGTTTTAAGAATTTTATTTTCATTTTCCAATAATTTTTAAATTTATCAAACATTTTAACAGTAGTGAATCTATCAATACAAAGAATCATAGATTTTCCAGAGTAACCTCTATTAGTATAATGATTTACCATATCTTTTGCAACACGGTTTAATCTATCCTCTCTTGTGAGTATATGATAATCTTTTGAGAACTCCTTACTTAATTTTTTCTCTTGTTCTAGAGTTAAATCTCCGTCAATTATATCATACATCTCTTTGTTAATCTGTGGATTATTTAACTTCAAAGGGTCTGCACGATTTTCGTAAAATAATTTTACAGTAACTCCATCATCAATTGCATCTTGGAAATTATATATTGAAACATAATCCCCAAAAACTTTTTTCGTTTTTTCATTTCCCTTATTCATTAAAGGTGTTCCAGTAAATCCAGCAAACGACGCGTTTGGAAGTGCTGTCCGCATGTTAATTGCAAAGGTATCATATTGAGTTCGGTGCGCTTCATCAGTTATAACAATTATATCGTCTCTCTTTGAAATTAAGGGATATTTTTCACCTTTTTTTGTATTAAATTTGTTAATTATTGTAAAAATCATTCTGTGATCTTCTTTTAATAATTTTTTTAAGTGGGCTCCATCCTTTGCCTGAGTTTCAACTTCAGTTATTGAATCTACTAATTGAAAATCCTTATAGATTTGAGAATCTAAACTTTTTCTATCTGTTACAAAAACAAAAGTATAATTCCCAGAATATTTTCTTAATATTTTCTGTGCAAAAAAAGCCATTGAATTTGTCTTACCGGATCTTTGAGTATGCCAAAATACTCCTAGTTTACCTTTTAATTTTTTTCTGTTTTTAAATGCTTTAATTAAATCATTAACTCCAATATACTGATGATATTTTGCAATAAGTTTTCTTCTTGGTTCATAAAGAATAAAGTTTTCAATAATATCTAATAATCTATCTGGATGACAAGTTGCTTTTAACATGGTATCAATTATTTTATCTCCTTTTTCTTTTTCCGATTCAACTTTTTTCCAATAAGAAAAATCTTCAAATTTTGCAGAGGTCATTGGCCCCACTAAGCTTTCCTTCCCATTAGAGAGTATAATAAATGCATTATACCAAAATAAATTTGGAATTGTGTCTAAATAGTCTCCAATATTATTATCAAAAGCTTCCCTTACTGGTTTTCTTGGTCTCTTTAATTCTGTAACAACCAAGGGCAATCCATTAACAAATAATATTAAATCTACTCTCTTTGCACCGTATTCTCCAGTTACCCAAAATTCAGATGCTAAAAAATACTCATTATTTTTAGGATTATCAAAGTCTATTATCTTTATTGTTTTATAAACATATTTTCCATCTTTTTTTATTTTTATTTTAATCCCATTTTTAAGTTGTTTATAAATTTCTTTATTAGCCATTATTGGACTTAATCTACTCCTATCTTTTAATAATTCTTGAAGCACAAGTTTAATTTCTTCTTCAATAATGCCTGGATTTAATGCTGTAATGGCATCTCTTAATTTTTTAATTAAAATTACCTCTGCTTTTGTTTCTCTTCCAAGAGTTCCTTCCTGTTCAGGAGTTTTAAAAATTTCATCCATAACATCAAGAAAAGAAAAATTATATCCTTTAAACATTTCGCGAAATACTTTAACTGCAGAAGATTTTACTAAATTGTCTTCGTTATAATCTCTTGAACTCATACTTCAATCTCCGGAAGTTTAATATTTAATTCAGAAACATCCATCTCTCCTGAAATAAGTCTTGGTAGGAGTAGGTCTCGTGTTTTAAGAAGGTTTTGGTTTTTTAATTGGAGATTATCATTTAATATGAATAATTTACTGATTGAGTTTATAAACTTCTCCATTATATCTTTAGAAGGAATAACCATTTTGTAATTAATTATATGCTGGGGGTTAAGATGAAGGACATTCACACCATTTGCAAATTCTTTTACTTCAATTCCAAATGAAGAATATTTAAAAAAGCTATATAACCAATCCTTAGAGATAGATTCTTTAGGTATTATCTTTACTAAATCCATTGAAAAAGTAATTTCTTTTTCATTCATCTCCGGAATTCTTGCAGGTCTTGCAATAATCTCTCTTTTTTGAGTCATTTCCGTTATTCCCATTACAATATCTCCAGGAATTAATTTTTGCACTTCCTTATATTTTCCATTATATCTTTTTAATCCTGAAGATCTAAATCCACCTTCTCCCCCAGGAAGCATACATTTTAGATTAACAAAGGGTATACTTTCTTCCTCTGCCAATTCACTACTTTTATAACTAACTCCTCTTTGGATACTTGCTATCTCTTCCACGTTTCCAACTTCCCAACCCTCAGGAATCTTTCCAAAGTCAGTTTTAGAATCCATCATTTTAACATCTTCATGTCCTGGAAATTTAAAATTAACAAACCATTCTTCATAGATTCTTTTTGCGATTCTTTCAAGAAGTTTTATTCTCTTTTCATTATTTTCTACTAGATTGTCATAATTAGAAAGGATCGTGGCTATTTTTTTCTGTAGTTCAATATCTTTTGGAATTTCAATTTTAAATCTTTTAAAATCCTTGAGAATAATTCTTGGCAAGGCCGCTCCAGTGACATAGCCCTTCATACCTTTTTTTATATAAGGGGAAGATAAATATTTTGAGAGATAATAAGGGTAGATTTTTTTTAAGTTTGGTCTAAGTATTGCTATTGAAGATAATATAACTAAATTTTGTTCCTT
>Ga0066867_10000310_pt1 | contig 23952 bp, 18 predicted proteins | sample ETN01SmetaG_4_FD_65606 | JGI IMG/M metagenome (GOLD analysis project Ga0066867, IMG submission 65606) | Marine microbial and viral communities from oxygen minimum zone, Eastern Pacific Ocean - ETNP2014F12-01SV261 | ecosystem: Environmental > Aquatic > Marine > Oceanic ... | reverse complement strand
TATCCATTCATATGTCGGAGTTGCATTCCAAACACGTCCAGACATTTGATAACCAAGTGTTGAAATTACTTTCTTTTGTTCTTTAATTTCGTCTTCATTATGGGCCTCCAAAAAAAGGATTGGCCTACACCTTGCCAGCGTCCTTAACATTCCTCGAAGTGCTAGAGGTTCCATTCCTTCAATATCTATTTTAACTATTGAAACATTATCTATACCAAGGTCATCCAATGGCATAACAGGAATCGAATAAGTGGTTGGTCCGATTAAAGTCTCAAATTTTCCACTTCGGTCGGAGAGACCTATTTCGTGTATTTCAAATGAAAGTTGATTAAATTCTTTAGTCTGCTTAAGAGGTCCTAGAGCTTGTTCAAGAGGTTCAAATGCGATGACTCGATCTGAATTGCAAAACTTCTCAAAATACAATGTGTGATTTCCTATATTTGCACCAACATCTAGATAAGTTCCTGATTTTGCTTCCTCCCTGATGGCTTCCAACATCCCCATTTCATAAAAGATTCCGCGGTGATAATGTTGAGATAAAGCGCCACCAGTATCTGGCATAAATACAATTGAGTTTCTATAAATGAAGTTACATGAGGACTCTTCATCAAATTGCTTCATGAACTTTTTTTCGGATCTGAATTTGTAGATATCACTTAGCGAACGCAGTCTTTCGATCAAAATCTTAAGTCGCCTTTTAAGTGATTTGTAGATATCACTTAGCGAACGCAGTCTTTCGATCAAAATCTTAAGTCGCCTTTTAAGTGATTTGTAGATAGTAATCATCTGCTTAAATTAGTTTTTAATTTGTGGCGGGGGCAGGATTTGAACCTGCGACCTTCGGGTTATGAGCCCGACGAGCTACCAAACTGCTCCACCCCGCGCTGAGCATTCAATTATGCCGAAGGAAATCCATAGCCACAACTTTCTAAAGATTTACTAGCGTGAAATTATTTTTCAGGATCGCTCAAAAGCGTTACTACCCCTGAAGAACCATTCACACGGATTCGTGACCCATCTTCAATTATCTGAGTAGCATCAGTAACTGCTACTACACAGGGCATTCCTAACTCTCGGGAAACAATAACTGCGTGGCTCATTTGCCCGCCGACATTAACAACTACAGCTTCCGCAGGGACAAACAAAGGAGTCCACGAAGGGTCAGTTAACGGAGCGATTAGAATGTCGCCAGGTCCTAATGCACCAGGTTCTGAAGGATCGTTTACTACCCTTGCAATCCCTTCGGCTATACCGGGACATCCTCCGAGACCTTCTAACGCATCCCCGACAGAAAGATTCGGGTATTCCTTCAATTCCTGTTCTTCTCTGAGTGGCCATGTAGAAGGGTCAGGTAGGTTTCCTTGAAAAATGAAAGGGGGGATTCGTTTAGAAAGTTCATTACGAACGTTCTTTCTGTCACTAATCCGTTTCTCAAATGCGTCGGGGTTATTGATGTATTCATCTAATTCAGTTTCAAGCACAAACCATAGATCGATAAGTTCACCCTTTTCTGATTGTGCTGCTGTTCTTTTGGCGAGTTCACGTGAAATTAGTCGAGCGACATGAATAAGGTTGATAATTGTTGTTTTCGACCTTTCCCTTGCCTGTGAGAAAAGCACGGAACCATGGAGCGCTTTATTAAAGATCCATAGCCCGAAGCCTTTTAATTGAGATCTAGAATCAGAAAGTGCTTGCTCGCGATTTTTTAAAAGTTGTCCTGCTCGATGGGTCGGGGATTTCTCTGCATCGGCTAAGCGCATCCGATCTATGAGAACAAGCACGTTGGAAGGTTCTGTCCCCCATGTTTCACATGCAGTTTCCCATTCGTTAGGTCCTCGACTGCCAAATTCCTTCAAAAAAGAATCAAAGTTGTCAATAAATAACTGGCAGTCCTGAGATTCTCGAAGTCGTTCTTCCAATTCGGTAATTCCCTCATCAAAGAACGATGTAAGAGTTGGGTCATTGGCGACCATCCGACCAAGTTCCCACAAAGCAAACGAAGGGGCAGCACTATCCACATCTCCGAGACTTCCTAATAATGTTAAAGCAAGTGATCTATCGTTTAGTCGCTCTTCGCATACAGTTGAAAGCAATTGAACTGCCCCACCTGCTTGACCGGTGACATCTAGATGGTTAGTGAATAAGTGCATAACTGGTTGCATGATCTCTCTAAGAGTAGATACAAGTTCTTGGTCAGTTGACTTAAGAATTTTTGGAAGTCTTTCCTCCCAATGGTGCACTAGTTGTCGGTCAGGTTCGAGAAAAGAAATCTCGGTCGTATGCAGCATTCTCCATCCGTATCGGATCAGTTTCATGCTTGCTAGAAAGTTTTTGTCATTTTTATGCGGAACATATTTGGGTGCTTGTTGTTCTGATCCGTAATATGTTGCGTCACTTTTTTCAATAGTTGTTCCTGGTGTCCTTACTGCAATCATCCTTCCGAAGGAAAGATTCAAATACATGTAGCCAGCAAATACTCCTCCAAAACATGAAGGCCCCTCAACGATGTCTTTTCGGGAGATAACTCCGGCATTTATTGCGGCTTGCGCTGAAGCTTCTTCTCCTACTGTGCGGGTTAGTGTAATGGTTAGCGGGTATGCGACTTCTGGCCAAACTTCCCCAGCATTCCCTCTGGTGTAAATTGGATAACGTTTTGAGGGGTACTGGGTGAGATACTCTCCCAATCCAAAATCAACCATTTCTGCTGATCCAAGTTTCATGGTTGCACCATATGCTATTGGACTTATTTGCGTCAATTGTTGGAGCGCGCTCTAATGCTGTAAGACCGTTGGAGGTTCTTTAGATGAATAATAAGGAAATTGTTGAGCAGTACTGGAATGTGCATTTTGACCGGAAATGGAATGAAATGGCTGCTTTCTTTTCTAACGATGCCCATTACACAGACGTTGGATTAGACGCTGTTGGAGCGACGGGTCCTGAAGAAATCATTTTGCGTCTGCGTTTAGGTATTGAACCTCTTTCGGGTTATATCCACTATCCGAAAAACATGATTTGTGAAGGAAACATGGTTGTGACTGAACATGTTGAGCAGTGGCAGTTCCACACTGGTGAGATTATTGATCACCCCTTTACTTCAGTAATGGAATTTAGCGATGGTTTAATCTGCCGATGGCATGATTACTCCCACCTTGGGAACCTACTTGATCAGGCTCCTGATTGGTGGTTGGAGCATATTGTAAATGGATGGAGAAAAAACCCTGATTTGTGATTGGTTTTAACGATCCATGACGATTCGAAGTATGTACCAAAACATGGTCATGAGTGATGCAAATAGCGTCACTGCAGCACCCACATATGCTTGTTCAGGGTACGAGTGAAGAATTTTTTGAGTGTTGTAAAGAATAGAAATCCCCATTAAAGCAACCATTGCTACGGAAAACCATGTTCCGATATTAAGTCCGAAAATCAGGGCTGAAACAATAAGAACCATTGCCGCTACACCCCCCCAAACTAGGATTGGTCGCAAAAACGAAAGATCTTTTCTTGTTGTCCATGCAGTAAATGACAATCCAGCAAAACCCATGCCAGTTATCACAGCTGCGATCCAAACATCTCCTGCTGCTTGCTGTACGTTGAAAACATAATAGAGAAATGGGGCGAAAATAAGAGCTTCTACTGCTGCAATACCGAACAAGCCACCATATTGTCGACCAACGTTGTCAAAGTCATAACTAGCTTGAGTTCCCATCCATGACCCAAGCATGAAGAGACCGAGAAAAAGTAACCAAGCTCCACCATTCCCTGCAAGCATGTCGTAGAGTCCCTCTGCGATGCCACTAGCAAAAAACAGGTACTCAATAGCTATAAAAGCGCCTATACAGAGACCGATATGTTGATAGACCTTAACCATGAAGGCAACCCGGTCAGACTCTTGAAGTGAAGCAACTGGTGTGTAGGTAGATGGTGAATAGCTCATAGTGCCCTTTCCTCTATATTTCTATTGTATCTTTTCTTTCGAATTTAATCTTGTAGTTGTGATGCAATTGTCTCGGTTGCTTCAATGAATTCTTCCATCATTTCGTACACTACTTGCGCCGTTGGTTTTGTTTTATTCATTGTTCCTACTATCTGTCCCACAAAATAATTTGCGAGCTTCTCTGCACCTGACCCTGACCGGTGAGCAGCTCTGTCGATTCGAGCGATAGCTTCGTTGATAAGTACAGGTTGTAGTGGCATCCCTAGCGGCATTGGGGTTTCAGGATTTTCCCATTCTTCGGTCCAAGCCGATTTGAGTTGACGTGCATGCTTGCCTGTGCGTGATCTTGACCGAATAGTGTCAGATGAAGTTGCTTCTAACATTTTTTCTTTCACGACTGGGTGAGTTTCGGCTTCTTCTGTTGTGAGCCAAACAGAACCGCACCAGACTCCTTGCGCTCCTAAAGCCATGGCCGCTGCCATTTGCCTCCCGCGACCTATTCCTCCAGCCCCTAATACTGGCACATCTCCGACTGCATCAACGATCTCCGGAATTAATACCATTGAACCAATTTCGCCTGTGTGTCCACCTGCTTCATAGCCTTGAGCAATTACGAGGTCAACTCCCGCATTTACATGACGTTGCGCATGTTGAGCCTTGCCTGCTAGAGCTCCTACTTTACGCCCAGCTTCTTTCACCTTTTCGATCATAAATTGTGGGGGAGGTCCTAATGCATTGACAACGAGTGTCGGTTTGTGTGCAAGTGCGATTTCTAACTGAGGGCCAGCTGTTCCCGCGGACATCGGAGCGGCTCCTTCACTTTTCATACTGAACTGTCCATTTTTAGATTGTTCAAGTTGTGGGACATCGTACTTTTCTAGTATCTCATTGACATACTCAAGGTGTTCTTGCGGGATCATCTCTACAATTTTGCTTACGGTGAGCCCGCCTTCATCTGATCCGGCGTACTTTGCAGGAACAATTAGGTCTACACCGTATGGGTGATCTCCTATCTCGTCTTCAATCCATTTAAGGTCTGTCTCTAAACCATTTGGGGTATGACCCACAGCTCCTAAAACCCCGAATCCCCCTGCTTTTGACACGGCGGCGACTACATCTCGACAATGGCTGAATGCAAATATTGGAACATCAATTTTGAAAGTATCTGTTACCGAGTTTTTCATTTTTTCTCCTGTGTTGATTGTCGGATGGATATTGGTATGGGCATAACTCTTGCTCGGAGCCATTCCCCAAGTGCTTTCGCTTGAGCGTCTTGTCTAGTTGAAGCAGCTACTCCTTCTTCAAGTAATTCGTGAATTAAGAAATTAATGGCTCGAATTTTTGGAAATCGGTAACGATCAATATTTAAATTTTTTGTTTCGGGTAAGAGTTCTCGTAATTGTTCTATTGTCATTACATTATCTAGCCACGCCCAGCTAGTTTCGTTTCTTGCATAAATGCCGAGGTTGGCGTCTCCGCCCTTATCGCCTGAACGGGTACCAACTATTTCACCTATTGGTGTATTAGCTGTGGGACCTTTCGGAATTTCCAGTGTGGGAGTTAATTCAATCTTTAGAGGTTGACCTTCAAAATTTTCTGGTTCAACAATGGTGGTCTCACCATTAATGATATGTACGTATTGCGGTACGAGATCAGATGGTATAAGTGCTGGTTGGTAAATTCCAAAAGGTGAAGCTGGTGATGGTCCACCTCCAATCCCATACATTCCTGGGATGCTAGCAAGTACGGTGTGGACCATGGCGTCTGAGAAGGCCCTTCCTACTTTTCTTTCATCTTTATCTTTAACGGTTAATTTCCAAATTGCAGTCGCTTCTTCCTGTGAATCGGGGTCAGGTTTTTCAGTGCGGATTATTTTGCTAACTACTGACTCAAAATCAGAAGGGGTTGAAGGGCAGGCATCCCAAAATGTTGCTTGCGCGAATTTAGCTTTTTCTTCTATGTCTATCCCTGTCAGGGCGACACTGAAAGAATTCCTGTATCCACCGTGCTTATTCATGGCTACTTTGATTGTTTTGGGAGGGATTTGACCCTTGGTTCCTGAAATTTGAACTCTATCTTTGTTGATTTCTTTAACGCTGATAGTGTCAAATCGAGCGGTTACGTCCGGACCTAAATATTCTGGTCCATTGATTTCATAAAGTAGTTGGCTGATGACTGTTTCTTCGTTAACTACGCCTCCAGTTCCATCATGTTTGCCGATGATACATGATCCGTCAGGCGCTATATCCGCCCATGGGAATCCAAAACGGGCTGTTGATCCAATATCGTTTCTGCCTTCTATTTCGTGGAAGAACGAGTAGTTGCCTCCTGTTGCTTGGGTCCCGCATTCTATAACGTGACCTGCAACGACTGCGCCCGCTAGTTGATCCAAGTCTGTTTTTGCCCATCCATGGTGCCAAGCTGCAGGTCCGCAAACAACAGCCGCGTCTGTTACTCTTCCCGTGATAACAATATCGGCGCCTGCTTGGAGAGCTTCAACTATCCCCCAGCACCCTAGGTAAGCATTGGCAGTTACATAATTATCAGCACTACCTAAATCTTGACCTGCTGTAAAGGGTAGGAGGATCCCTGAATTGATCAGTTCCGGTAATTGCTCCATGAGGTTATCCCCGTCAATGTAAGCAATTGAAGGGGATATGTCGCGAGACTCTGCTATTTCTTGTATTGCTTCAGCACATGCTTTTGGATTTAATCCCCCCGCGTTTGATATAACTTTGATTCCTTTTTCAAAGCAGGTTTCAATTACATCGTTCATCTGAGTAACAAAAGTCCTTGCATATCCAGACTGCGGATTCTTATTTTTTATCCGATTAAGGATCAGCATGGTGAGTTCTGCTAACCAATCTCCTGTCAAAACATCTATCGGTCCATCGTTAACCATTTCTAGGGCTGCTGAGGGTCGGTCTCCAAAAAACCCTGAACAGTTAGCTATACGAATTGAATCTTTTGACACCTTTGCTAATCCTGTTCCAATGAGACAAGTAGTTCTCCACTATCAACTCTGTCTCCTTCTTGAAAGTGAACGGTTGATACTTCAGCGCTTCCTAGGGCAAGTATTTTATGTTCCATTTTCATGGCTTCAACGATCATGAGTAAATCGCCTTCTTGGACTTTGTCTCCTTCTTTAACGTGCACGGCAATGACGGTTCCTGGAAGAGGGCTTACTGGTCCATCCCCCATTTGTTCAGCATCGCGATACGTAAATACGGGTTGTCTTTCCCATGTAGCTGTTCCTGTTCTGCTTCGGGCGTGTACAGATTCATCTTGAATATCTGTGTCTATACTTTGCCTTCTTCCATCCACTTCTATGATTTGTTGATTGTGTGTTCGGCTTATGAGCCGGACAGAATGCGTATTTCGTTGATCGGTTGTAAGCGTTCCGTCTTCTTTTGGTTCCGGCCATTGTCCAACGTGAACAATAGCTGTATCGCCGTTTCTCACATATTCAACATGGTGTAAGTCTTCTTTGGACTTCCAGATTTGGCGTTGGCCTTGTGTCCGGAGGTTTCTCCAACCTGGAGGCAATCCCTTTTCTTGAGTTATTTGAGAATCAGAATATTCAAGTGCGAAAACTGAGGCCAACATAAGGGTGAGTTCTTCTTCGTGGTCTTGCAGAAACCCATCCAAAAGTTCAGGGTGTTCTGACAGAAAGGATGTTTGAGTTAACCCATTTTGATAATTTTTGTTATTAAGAGTCGCTATGAGCATCGAAAGGTTTGTTTTCACTCCGTTGATAAGTGTCCGACGTAGAGCCCGTTCTAAATGTCTTATTGATTCTTCGCGGGTCGGTCGATGAGTAATCATCTTTGCGATGAGTGAATCATAATCTGGGGTGATTTCACTTCCTGCTTGGATTCCTGTGTCTATACGTGTCAGCTCATCTACATGAAAAGCGTTGATAGTCCCGGTAGATGGAAGCCAGTTGGCTGAAGGGTCTTCCGCAACAACCCTTACCTCTATTGCATGTCCGGTGAAATTAATATCTTTTTGACTGAAGGGGAGAGGTTTTCCTTCAGCGACATGTATTTGTAGTTCCACTAGATCTAATCCAGTTACGGCTTCGGTAACAGGATGTTCGACCTGCAGACGCGTATTTACTTCTAGGAATATCACTTCATTTTCTTCTGAAATTAGAAATTCAACAGTTCCTGCATTTAGGTATTTCATATGTTGCCCTAGGGAAACCGCTGAGTCCCAAATTTTTTCCCTCATTTCTTGTGTGATACCAGGCGAAGGTGTTTCCTCAATTATTTTTTGGTTGCGGCGTTGTATTGAACATTCCCTTTCGCCGAGATGGATTACATTCCCTAATGCATCCCCAAAGATTTGCACTTCGACATGTCTGCCATTTCCAAAGAACGGTTCTATAAATACTCTTCCGTCATTAAAGCTTGATAAGGCTTCACGAGAAGCATCCTTTATTGCTTGCTTAAGGTCAGCTTTTTTTTCAATAATTCGCATTCCTCGCCCTCCACCTCCTGCCGCTGCTTTTACAATCACCGGCATGGCAATATCGGGAAGGTCTCCATCAGGTTGCACTTCATGGGATTCAGTCGTTTGTACCCCGGCAGCAATTGCTGTTTGTTTCGCAATGATTTTGTCCCCAAGGTCATGTATGTGTTCGGGAGTTGGGCCGACCCAGATCAATCCTGCATCTTGAACGGCTTGAGCAAATTCTGTATTTTCAGCAAGAAAACCGTAGCCAGGATGCACCGCATTTGACTTGGTTCGGAGCGCTTCTTGGATAATTATCTCACCATTAAGGTATGTCTCTTGGAGAGAATTCCCTAGTAGATGAACTGCTATGTCTACCGTTTGGGTGTGTAGTGCATTTATATCGTTTTCTGCGTAGATCCCTACAGTCTCAATTCCTAAACGATTGGCTGTTTTCGCTATGCGAACTGCTATTTCTCCACGGTTTGCGATGAGTAATCTTTTAATGGAAGTCATAATTAATGTCTCCAAACGCCGTATTCAATAGCGCCGGAAATGTCGTTGCTATGGCAAGCTGATAAGGCTATCCCTAGTACTGTCCGCGTATCTGCTGGGTGTATGATTCCGTCATCCCATAGACGCCCAGTTGAATAAAGTGCCGTTGATTCGCTTTCAATCTGTGCTTCTAAAGCGTTTCTTCTTTCGGTCAGCTTTTCCTCATCGACTTTTTCTCCTCTTCCTTCAGCCGCATTTCTGGCGATGATATCCATGACGCCTGCTAGTGCCTCGGGACCCATAACGGCGACGCGATGATTTGGCCAAGTAAATATAAAGCGGGGATTATAAGATTTCCCTGCCATTCCGTAATTTCCTGCGCCATAACTAGCGCCTACCATGAGATTGAGATGAGGTACGGTGGAGTTAGACACCGCATTGATCAACTTTGCCCCGTTACGAATGATTCCGCCTCGTTCTGCTTCAGATCCGACCATAAATCCAGTTATGTTGTGCATGAAAAGAAGAGGGATGTTTCTTTTGTTGCAAAGTTGTATGAATTGTGCTCCCTTGCTTGCTTCTTCTGAGAACAAAATCCCGTTATTTGCAAGTATCCCAATAGGGAATCCACAAATATTGCCCCAACCGCAGACAAGTTTCTCTCCGTAAAGAGGTTTAAATTCTTCGAATCGGCTCCCATCTAGGATGCGGGCATGGATTTCTTTGATGTCGAATGGGATACGGACATTTGCCATGGCGCATCCTAAAAGTTCTGAGGGGTCGTAGAGGGGTTCGTCCACAGGTTGTGTTGGTCCTGGTCCAAGCTTTTCCCAGTTGAGATGTTTAACTATTTGACGTGCTATTCGTAATCCATCCATTTCATCTAAAGCTAAGTAATCTGCTAATCCGCTAGTACGGGCGTGCATTTCTGCCCCTCCGAGCGTTTCTTCATCAACGATTTCATTTATAGCCATTTTGACCAGTGGAGGTCCACCAAGGTAAGCGGTCCCTCGTTCTTTCACAAAAACGGTGTAGTCGCTCATTCCGGGAATGTATGCGCCACCAGCAGTATTGGGTCCAAAAGCTACACAAATTGTAGGGATCCCTAATTTTGATAGTTGGGTAAGGTCTCTGAAATTCCCTCCACCATGGATAAATAGGTCAGCTTGTCTGGGAAGGTCGGCACCTGCCGACTCATTGAGAAGAATCAACGGGAGACGATTCTCTCGAACGATTTCAAAAAATCTTTTTTGCTTATCCCATGTGGTTGGGTTACCGGCTCCTCCTCGGTATGTCATGTCAGAGCCTGTGATTGCGCATTCAACTCCTTCAACGATGCCGATACCGGTGAATACCCCCACACCGACTGGATCTTCTGTTCCCCACCCTGCTAGTGGACTAAGTTCAAGTAGTGGAGAATTTCGGTCTATTAGGGATTCTACCCGTTCACGAACGAGCATTTTTCCCCTCCGGCGATGACGGTCAACGTATCTTTGACCTCCAACAGTTGAGACTTTGTCCAATTCTTCAGAAACCAGGTCCCATAGTGATTGCATGTCTTTGAGGTTCTCTAAGTATTCTTTTGAACGTGTATCTAATCGGCTTCGTAAGATATTCGCTTCAGCCATTAGATCTCCTTAGCGTAAATTAGTCGTGATCAGACACTCCTATATAAACTATCAGCGAGTTACCATATCTACGAGTACAGGAATGCAGCCATTAAAAATTATTAAGGTCATGTCAGATGATTTTCATATTTCGGTAATGGTATTGTTTCTTGAATGAACGTAGACAACGTAAGATCTGACCTTCTTGAGGAGCAGGAAGCTTTGGATAAGCTACTTTCAGTTCTAGGACCAGAAGATTGGCGTCAATCAACCCCTAGCCCGCGGTGGTCTGTCGCTGATCAGGTCGCTCACTTAACGTATTTTGATAATACTGCTGTTATCGCTATTACGAATCCTGACACTTTTAGAAATCTTGTGAAAGAGTTGATGTCCATGATTACCGACGCTCAGCAAGCTGAGGATTTCACGCTAGCCGATTACCGCAAGATGAATCACCTTGATCTTTTGCAGGCGTGGAGAGAAGGTCGGGGAAAACTCGCTGAAGCGGCTTATTCTCTAGGGGATGAGGATCGTGTGATCTGGTATGGCCCGCCGATGGGGTCAAAATCTTTCCTGACTGCCCGTCTGATGGAAGTCTGGGCACATGGTCAAGACATTGTTGATGCGTTACGAATTGAAAGAGAGTCAACAGATAGGTTGCGGCATATAGCCCAGCTTGGTTTCATTACCCGGTCATGGTCGTATATGAATCGAGGTTTAGAACCATCACAGGTTCCAGTTAAGGTGATTCTTGAAAGTCCTTCAGGGGAAATTTGGAATTTCGGTGCTGACGATGCTGGCGAGTCTGTTACAGGCACAGCGAAAGATTTTTGCCTTGTCACAACCCAGAGAAGAAACTTGATTGATACCGAACTAGTCGCAAATGGTGATTCAGCTATGGAATGGTTGACAATAGCTCAGGCTTTCGCCGGTCCGGCAACAAATGGACCCGTCTCTCTATAATCAGTGTCCCCAAGGTAATCAGAATTTCATTTTTGATAGTACATCTAGACCTGCCTGTAAAGTAGAAATGTCATCCCAAGTTTCAACCTCTTTTGCAGTTTCGGCGGCATTAAATCCAACTAGGATCGGCTGTCCTGTCCACGGGACAGCGTTATACCATTCAACAAAATGACCCCTGTCGTCAGGTATGTACCCAATCAAATCTTTAGTTACGTCCCAGAATGGTTCTTTGAATTTAACCACTAGTTTGTTTAGCAATCCCATTCCTAAACCTTTGACTGCTGCCTGATTTCTCGTTGAAAGTTCTGGGGTAAAACGCACAGTTCCGGATTGCAACACTCCAAGGGGTAAGGTGACAACGACCGAATCAGCGCGGAAAATCTCATTACTTGTTGTTATTGTCACACCAGAATCGTCGTGGCTGATACTTTCCGCACGAGTTGATAATTTTATTGTGAGTTCATTGGATAAATCATCCATGAATTGGCCATATCCGTTTTCGGGGATGGCATCTCCTCCAATGGGTCTTGCCCCTTCGGTTGCTGCGAGCATCGCTAAGTTATCGACATGAGCACCGTATTCGTGCTCAATTTCTGATACGACGATGTAATCAAGCATCTGTTTTTCTTCTGCGGATAGGGTTCGCCGGAACTCTATTAGAGCGACCCCCATTGACTCTTTAGAAGCCTTTGAGAGCACAGAGTCATAAACGAAGGTATAAAGTTTTTCTAGTTTGGACCAGTTGTGTTGGGTTCCTCTGCTGTTAAACAGCACTGCATTCTCGTAGTTTGTAGGGATTAATCGCACATCAAGTTCTTTCGCACGTGGCGTGAGGGTATGGGTGTTGACACCGTGGAACCAGGATCCGCCGAGGTCTACTTGTGATCCGTCTACGTCGTCAGTCCAAGCTCGTCCACCGATGCGATCTCTTCCTTCTAATACAGTCACTGTACATCCGGCGCGTAACAGTTGAGAGCCGGCACTAAGGCCAGCGGCGCCAGCGCCAACCACAATACATGAACTTATTCCTCTAGCTTGAAGTACCTCTGTAGCAGCTCTTTTACCTGTTCTAATTGCACCATTAACAGTGGCGGGAAAGTTCTCTTCCGTAGCTTCCCCAGCCATAAACCGGCGCCCGTCTGTTGGTCGAGCGAGATCTAAACGCAGCAGTGAAGATGACCCTGCCGGTATGTACGAATATGATCCACGAGACCATTGGTCAGATTCCCATCTGGTTACTTTCCAATCTATAACAGATGGCAATGACCCGTTTTCCACTATTGATGTAGGAATGGAAGGTTTGCGTCCGCATCCGGTAGCTATGGCTAATCCCGCTGCTGCGGTTCCAACTAAAAACCTTCGCCGGCTCAGAAACGGGGAAGATATACCATCGGTCATTTGCCGAAACTACTTACTGGAATCCGTCAATTACTTTCAAGTATCTCAGCGGCTTGTTGAACAAGGCTTTGTCCTTGTTCAATGAGATCTTGATATCTTCCTAAGTCACCGTCCTCAAGAGCTTCATTCGCTGATTCAAAAGCTTGCCGTGCTTGTTCTATAAGATTTTGTAATTCATTGCCAGATGAGTTATCAGGTGCGGATTCAGATTGATTATCTTCTTCGCTTTCAGATTCAACGGATCCATCGGAAGGCTGGGTGGATTCTTCGTTTTCTGGTGGAGCAACTGGTAACAGAGTGCCTCCAAGGTCAACAGGGTTCACATTTTCGCAATCATCACCAACCTCACTATCTGGAACTAATAAAGCGCCAAGTACGAGTTCAACTGATGAACAAATTCGGACACGTTCACCGTATGCTGCTATGACTTGTTGGACAGCAGGTTGGCTTCCACTCGCTTCAACATACATTGGTCTCAGATACAAGAGCACATCTTCTTCCGCTCCTTCTAAGGGTATTAGAAGCATATTTCCTAGTTTCACGCCCGAACCGCGCTGACCTAGCAACGTTGTAGTCTCTGCTACAACTGGATCAGCAAGCATGCTTCTATTTGCTATAACTGGACCATCTACTTTAAGACCTGGGACAGTGTATGAAATCAAATTTCCTTGGCCATTCTGGTCAATTTGGCCAACCATAAAAGCTTCAAGTTGCTGTCTACTATCATCACTTGATCGAGGAACAAACGGGCGTATAAGAATGAAGTCTTGTTGTTGTTCTTGAGGTACTTGCATCTGCACGTAGTAGGGATCCATTCTCTTCCCTGAAGCAAATGTGACGAATCCGGTTGTAGTAACTATGGCGGTTGGGGCATTCTCTAGATCATCTCCTGGATCTAGAGAAACTACCCAAGCTCCAGCAGCTTCATAGAAATCATTTGGGTCATTAAGGTGGTATCGGCCCCACATGTTTGTCTGCACTTTGAATAAGTCTTCTGGGTAGCGAAGATGGTCGGCTACTTCACTAGGCATACCTTCAGATGACCCATCATCGGGGAACGCTATCGTGAAGAGATTCGGGAATGCCTTCATATACGCTTGGATAATCGGATCTTGGTCATCTATGACATAGAAAGTCACATCACCGTCATACGCATCTATGACGACTTTGACGGAATTCCTGACGTAATTGAAACTATCGGCTAGCCCGCTACTACTTGGAACCGAATTACGGTCAGCGGTTTGAGAATACGGGTAATAATTCGTAGCCGTATATGCATCAATTATGAATTTGATTCTGCCATCTATTATCACCGGATACGAGTCGGCATCGTATTTGAGGAAAGGTGCTAGTTCTTTCGCCCGATCGGTTACATCACGGTTGAAGAGAAATTTTGAATCACTATTGATTAGACCGGAGAAAATAGGGTTTAAATCCCCGAACCTAAGGGCAAACGCAATACGCCTGAAGAAACTTCCTGCTTTCACTCCATCGTTTCCGTCGTACCTGAAGAGAAGATTTTCTCCAGAGCCGTCGCTTCCTTGACAACCCCCTTCTTCAAGCGAATCTCTTTGTTCAAGGTTTTCGGACCCCGTCAATGCGAAATCGATTTCGCAACGTTCGGTTTCAACAATTACGTAACCTTCTAATTCCTCTCCTACGTAAATTCTTGGCTGGTCAATATCTATATTTATTCTTTCACTATTCACTGACGTTGGAAGCCCACCGATCACAAAATCTGGTTCGCCTTGCGCAGTTACAGTATTCGCTGGCGCTAATGCGAGACCGTAGCCGTGGGTAAAAGCAACATGTTGATTTTCCCACCCTGAGTTAACTCCATCTAAATTTAGTTCTCGAGCTGCTATAACAACGGTTCTTGTATCCCCATCTACTTCATATCGGTCTACGTCAAGATCTGAAGCGAACCGGAATTGTTCTCTCTCTACCTCTAATGCCTGAAAGGTTGGTGAGACGATTCCTGGATCTAACAATCGAAGGTTGTTGAGCGTCCCTGCGTTTCGCTGGAGAATTTCAATGGTTAGAGCGTCTTCTACATTTGGTGTGAAAGTTCGTTCAATAATATTTGCATCTGCTTCAGTTTCTGTTTCGACTCTTAGACCATATGCGGTTCTCGTTGCTTCAATGTTGCGTTCTATGTATTGAGCTTCTCTGGAAGATTCAGATGGTTCCACTACAAACCTTTGGTAAATAGCGGGGTAAATACTACCTATAGCTATAGTTACAAACGCCCAAAGGCCAACTGCGACAACTGGGAGAACCCATCCTCTCCTCCAGATATTTATGATGAGGAGAATTACTGCCGCTATTGAGATGAGGATAAGGAGTTTAATTGCGGGTAATTGTGCGTTTACGTCTGTGTAACTGGCTCCGTCAACTACGCCTCTCCCTGAAAAGTTAAGTGAATAGCGCTGATACCAATAGTCGGCTGCTTTGATAAGAGCAAGTATTGCTAAGAGTACGGATAGGTGTCCTTTTACAGGTGCAGTAACCCGATTTCCAGGTGTATTGACGCGTATCCCTCCGTTGAGGTAATGAGCGGCAGCTGTGATTATTAGAACAACGATAAAAGCGGTGAACATCCAGTTGATTAGGAACTGAATAAATGGGAGTTCAAATACGTAGAACCCGATATCCATATTGAATTGAGGGTCTTTTACGCCAAAATCTTGTGAGTTTCTGAAAAGGATCCAGTCTTGCCATCTACTGGAAGTTCCAACGCCGAGAAATAAGGAGAATAAACCAGCGACGGCTATTCTGAAAAGGCCGGCGCGTGGACCGATCGTATCATGGTAGCGGCTAACGAAATCCTCTTCTGGTCCTTGAGGTCGGGTTCTTGGTGCTATCCGGTCCGCTACGAAGAGATTGATCCAAAACAGTAGGAAGGTAAAGGCGATGAAAAAAAGGGCAAGCCCAATTTTTGCAAATAGCACCCCTCGCCAAACCGCCGTGAAGCCGAGTGAGTCAAACCATAGGTAATTCGTGTAGAAGCTTGCTAACCCTCTTAAAGAAACAAGAAGGACGATAATGGCCGCAACTGATAACGCTAAAATAAAGCGTAATCTTCGCGAACTTCGTCGAAGTCGTCGCGGCGTAGGAACTCCACTTATATCAGCCATGATTAGCTGCTAATTCTGTGGATTTATTCATGTCTTAATCCTACCGTGACCGTTGTTGCTTACTTCAATTGTTAACGGTTTCCATCATTGCTTCTGCGCAGGAGAAATAGCCGTCATTTTCGTCAATGGTTGCTGGAGAAAGAACCGGTTCAGGAACATTCAATTGTGTCGCTACCTGTATCCCATTTCCGCCGAACTTTTCTAGTTGAATAATTGCGTCATCGAATGTGCTTACACACCGTACTTCAAACCGGTTCGCTGCGACTCGCAGTACTGTTTGATATCCCCCCGGGGGTACAAGAAAAAGTTCCACTCCTGATCGGGCGGCTGCTTCTGCTTTCTGTGGGTAAGCTCCAACCGAACCGACATTACCGTACTGGTCTATAGTTCCGGTCGTAGCTACGTTGAGACCTCCTGTTAACTCTCCTTCTGTAAGGTAATCAACAATTGATAAAGCAAATGCTAAACCAGCTGAAGGACCGCCAACTCTTCCAACATCAATGGTGATTTCAAAAGGGATATCGGCTTTTAGTGGGGTCTGGATTACAACACCCAGATAACCAGTGTCTTCTTTAAGCGGGTTGGTTGCGAGTGTAATTTCTTCTATCAATATTTCTTGGTCAGATGTTGGTGTCGTAAATGCGCTATCAGATCTTTTGAAACCTATAGCTACCGTATCTTTGGGTTTTTTGGACTGTATTGCTTCACCAAGGTCCTTGGGGCTCTCAATATTTAAGCCATCTACTTGAACTATTAAATCGCCTAGTTGAAGGAATTCAGATGCGGGACTTTCCGACATGATCTCGATGACGTACGCTCCATCAATTTTAGGAACAATTTCATATCCGAGATAATTAGCCGCTACCAAAGATGCTGTGTCTTGGGATTGCTGCATCATGAAATTATTGATCTTCTTCGTTTCAGTTTTTGTTTTATCTCCATAAAAATCTTCTCTGTTGCGCAATTCTTTTATTTCATCGTTTTTCGCCTGGAAATATTCCCAGATAGTTAGGGAGTCTGATTCAATGGCCACTGTTGTAAATTTGATTGTTCCTTCTGGAAGGTATGTGTCTGTTCCTTGAACATTGATTTTTTCTATAGTTGTGGGTGCACTGCCTGGGGAAAGCGCTACGACATTAACGCCGAAAAATGATATAGGAACAAACCTGATAAATAGAGCGATTGAAACAACGAGAATAATAATGGTCGTGAGTATCTTTTCGTTTCTTCCCATGGGTGAACGCTTCTGAACCAGTGTTTCTTTGTTGGATTCCGGGGTTTCTGTCATGATGCCTTATTCGTTGTTTGTGAGTAAGTGTCTATTGTAGGTTTCATTAATCTATTATTCAGTGTAGGAAGGAGCCGTAATTGCGAGAACCACTTCAACAACCGTTCTCTAATCCTTTCGGGAGAACTGATCGCCTTTCACGACATAAAGCAGTAACTGGCTTAAAGGCGCGGGTTCGTTGGTGGCAACGAATCTTTAGTTTGCTTTGCCTTCTAATCGTTGTAGCGATTGTAGGGACGTTACTTGCTTTCAGTGTTGGTTTATTGGTGCTTATCGCCAGGCTTCTTCTTGATGTGATTGTGGGTTAACGTGCAGCTAAGTGATTCTGAGAATGAACCATTGACTTCTGAGGGACTGAAATTACGAAAAGAAATTATTGAGTCAGCTTTGAACGGAGAGTATTCGCTTGCTCATAATGGTTTAAATAATCGTGACCCAAGGGTTCGTTCTACGTCAGTTTCTGTTCTTGCTGAAAACGGAATATTAGATGAGTATTTGGATGAGATCGTGGTCAGGGATCCGCATCCTCTAGTTCGATATTCGGTCGCTGAGTCCGCTGCGAAGATTTATTCCATACCTATTTTAGATTTGTTAAATGACGGTGATTCCACAGTTGTTGAGGTTGCGTGCTGGGCTGCTGGTGAGCGGGGAGATCTAAATGACGGTGTTGTTTCTGTTCTGTCTGGTATCGCTGAACTTCATGAAGATCCCCTTTGTCGGGAGGCAGCGGTAGCAGCATTGGGAGCTCTTGGAAACGACGAAGGGTTACATAGTATTCTTAAAGCAACGACAGATATCGCAACTGTTCGTAGGAGGGCGATCCTGTCACTTGCCCCATTTGAAAGTCCAATGATTACAGAGACGCTAGAAAAAGCTCTTGAAGATAGGGACTGGCAGGTTAGGCAAGCTGCAGAAGATTTATTAATGTAAGCCGATGGTTATCGCCTCTGCCGTATGGATGGATCATCCATAAACATTGCTCGGACAGATTCAAATGATTCAATGCATCTTCCAGCACCAAGAACAACTGCTTCTAAAGCATTCGTGACGATGTTCACTGGAACATCTGTTTCCTCGCTTAAGCGTTTATCAAAACCTTTTAATAAGGAACCCCCTCCGACGAGATTTATTCCTTGAACAATTATGTCTTGCGCTAATTCTGGTGGGGCTTGTGACAGGCATGAAGTTGCAGAGTCAATCATTGCTGATACTGGTTCATCTATGGCTAACCTTATTTCGGTAGGTGAAACAACTACGACTTCGGGTAAACCACTAGCTATATGTCGACCTCGTACTTCCACACGTAGTTCTCCTTCGTATGGTGATGCTGAACCGATCGTTAATTTAACTTCTTCGGATGTTCTTTCACCTATAGCGACCCCGTATTCGGTTTTAATAAAATTTTGGATAGCTGCGTCAATGTCGAAAGAGCCAACTCTGACTGCTTCTAACGCGACTACTCCACCCATTGAGATAAGGGCGGTTTCTGTAGTTCCACCTCCTACATCAACAATAAGGTTACCCATTGGTTCATTTATGGGTAGTCCTGAACCTATTGCTGCAGCTAGAGGTTGTTCAATTAACCGAGCATCTGCGGCTCCCGCTCTTCGTGCTGCTTCAGTTACTGCTCTTCGCTCAACGGCGGTGATTGCAGAAGGCACACATATCACCACTCTTGGTCGATTGAATCTTGACACTCCGACTCTCTCTAACAAGAGTCGTATCATTCTTTGCGTGACATCAAAGTCGGTAATCGCTCCATGCCGTAGTGGCCGAACCGCGACTATATGACCTGGTGTTCTTCCAATCATTTGCCAAGCTTCCTCACCCATGGCGAGAACTTCATTCGTTTTTTCATTTAATGCTATGACTGAAGGTTCGTTCAGGACGATACCGCGCCCTCGTGAGTAAACGAGAGTATTGGCAGTACCAAGGTCTATAGCTAGGTCACGTGCCATAGTTAACGCCTTTTTCTTTTCGGGTCGGGGGCTATCGCATCAAGCCCCGCCTGGAACTGTTCAATTGAGGAATTGAAACTTTTCTTTCGTTCTCTCTGAAAAGCCCAGATTATGATCGTCCCGAGGAGAAAAATAATAGCTGCTGCTGCTAAAAAAATTAGTGGGTTCAATGGAGAACTTCTCCCTTGTCTTGACTTTCATTCAAAAAGATTTCATCTATCTCTTCAATATGTTGCGGTTCTAAACCCCAACTTTCTCCACTCTCCCAAATTTCTCTTTTCCATATGGGAACAGTTGACTTTAAAGTATCAATGCAGAACCGTGAAGCTAAGTAAGCGTGGTCACGATGTGGTGAACTGATAGCTATCACAACAGCAGAATCACCTATTTCTACCTTTCCTATTCGATGGAGTATGGCTATTTTTTTTATATCAGGCCATTGATTTCGTGCTTTCTTTGCAATTGCCTTGAATCTTGGAATCACCTGCTCTTCATACGCTTCGTATTCTAAAAGGGTTACATTCTCTCTACCTGATGAATGATCTCGTGCAACTCCATTAAATGTGACTGAAGCACCGCATGTTGGGTCAATAACCCATTGGCTCGCTAGTTCAACTGGAAGGAGTTCATGGCTTAACCCAACCCAGGTATTCGTATTTTGCGGAGCTTGCATAAACCCATGCTAGAGGCGATGTTTGGTCTCTGCTCCTTAGTTCATTTGCTTTCTTAACAAGTTATCTAAGAGGTCGCGGTTTATTTCTTTATGCCGTGCTCTAAAGTAGGTTCGTGGGCGTTGATGAGGAAGAGGAAAATATCGGTTTTTCAATGCCTCCCTTAATGGAAGACCGGCTTTGGAGGCACCCTGCAGAAGTTGGGCAGTTGAAGAGGGTCAACCAATCTGTGAGACGTTTACGTACCTTCGGTAAGTTGGCTGTTTGCCTTGGTGTTTTTTTACTCTGGGGCGATGAAATATTTTCTTTATTATCTTAAATTTTATTCTCTTACTCTCCGCAAGAGACGCGATATTAGATAGGTCACAATTGATCCAAGTATGATGGCTCCAATTAGTGAAGCTCGTTGACGTTGTTTTGCGTTCATGTTTGACCATGGCTTTGCAGGTGTTCCATCAATGTATGCTTCAGCGTTTGTGTATTCTGGTTCCCAACCAGCATCGCGAAGTCGTTCATTGGAGATGATCCATGGGTGAACCGTGTACGGGGTTAGACCGGGTGGGGTTGGGGCTATTTTGTAACGCCAGCTGAACCGGCCAAGGCGGTCTGCCATTTCTTCTTTTAATCTTAGCCTCGGGAACCTTCCACTTAGTTCTCGGCAGACTTCGGCTTCAATATATCCATCGGGGGCAACGTTATACACTCCATTCATTCCGCCTTTACTCGCTAGAGAAACAGCTGCTGCTAAATCATCAAGGTGCAGGAATTGAACTGGAGGGTCGTTGTCACCAGCGTCAATAATCGCTGATGCTTTTAACGAGCGAGCGACCCAACTTATTTGTCCTTTTGCTAGAGCAGTTGTGGGTCGGAGAATCACAATTTCAGCAGTTGGGTTATTGATGTTCCATTCTTTAGCTAAGTTTTCTATTTCTGTTTTTACCGAAGCGAACGAGAAGTCAGGATTTGGTTCTATCTGTGCTTCTTCTGTGATTGGGATCGGGTTATGATCCCAAGCCCCGTAAACCATCGCTGATGAGAGTATGACGATTCTTTGAATGCCTACATCAGAAGCGGCCTCTAGAACTCTTCGTGTTGCATCTATTTCGGCTCCGCCAGCGTCTACACCGTCGCTACTAGGTCCGAATGAGGTGGCTAGATGAATGAGACAGTGAGCGCCTTCAAAGACTGGTTTAAGGTCATCCGTTTGGAGATCAATTTGATGATGGTAGACACGTCGATGGTTTGGCATCTCTGGTCGCGTATCTATGGCTATAACCGCGGAGACTCCATCTGTTTCTGCGAGAGTTTTACATACCCTTGTCCCGGTCGATCCTGCAGCGCCTGTGACGATAAGCGTTTCCATAGCCTCCCTCGAGTTCTATTGAATGGTTTATTTCTCTTGTAGGTCGAAAATCTTAGGTCGAGAAGAAACCATAGCGGAAACACGTCGTTTCAACGACTTTTGTTTTAATTTTGCTAGTTCACTACGGTAAGTAGGGGTCCAATTTATTTTTAAGGCTCTCTTTTGAAGAAATTTAAGCTGTTCCTCGCTGGGAGTCTTATTTTCTCCTTGGGAAGTTTGTAGAATAAAAAGAATTCGATCTTTCACAGTAAAGGTAAGAATTATGGAAAATAATAATCCTTTTGGGGAAATGCCTTTTTTTGGTGATTTTGAGAAATTGTTCAGTGCCGGAGGTCAAGACCCTTGGGAAACTGCGAAACAAATAGCTATCCAAATGGCCGGTGCTGGGAGTTCTACCGCAAATGTAGACCCATCTCATAGGATCGCTTTAGATGAACTTTGTCGTATCGCCCAGCTCCACGTTGCTAACGCTACCACTTTAGGCACAGGAGATATTTCAGTGCATTCTGTTACAAGAACAGAATGGGCTAATGCGACTATAGAAGCGTACAAACCTTTATTTGAAAGTTTGACTGAGGCCCTCACCCAGGAAAAAATGGATGATTCAATTGGTGGCGACCCTATGAACGCAATGTTTGAGCAAATGATGCAATTTCTTGGACCGATAATGTTGTCCATGACTGCTGGTTCAATGGTAGGGCATTTAGCGCAACGTTCATTTGGTCAATTTGATTTGCCGATTCCGCGGCAAGAGGAAAAAGGAATTCAAATCATTACAAATAACGTTGCCGATTTTGGGAAAGAGTGGAGCCTTCCAATACAAGAATTGCTTCTTTGGGTTTGTTTACACGAGTTCTGTTTCCACGCTGTCCTTCGTATAGATCATGTTCATGCAAGAGTAACCAACCTATTGTTTGATTATGTAAGTGGATTTGAAAGTAACCCTTCTGGACTGGAAGAAAAGCTCCAACAGATTGATATGAGTTCCCCCTCAGCTCTTGAAGAGTTACAACGGTCTCTAGGTAGCCCTGAAGTCATTTTGGGGGCTATACAGAGTGAAGCACAACTTAGGATGCTTCCGGAATTGAACGCTGTCATTGCTGTAATTGTTGGTTATGTTGACTACATCATGGATAGTATCGGCAATGGATTAATTGGTTCGTATAACCAAATCACTGAAGCGATGAGACGTCAACGCGTTGAAGCTGGCCCTTCAGATCGTTTCATTGAGAGAATGTTAGGTCTTGAGTTAACTCAAGACCAATATGATCGTGGCGGTGCGTTTGTTCAAGGAGTAGTTGAAAGATCTGCAACTAGTGAGCTAACACGTCTTTGGTCCGATCCTAAAAATTTCCCAACCCCTAACGAAGTTGATGCTCCTGGACTTTGGCTTGCCCGAATAGATCTACCTGAATGAGTCTTTCATAGTTTAGAAAAGTTTGAAGTTGTCATCGTCTGGGTCTTGTGGATACGGGATGAAGAGTTCTCTTTCGGTTTCTAGTTTTTCTGAAGGAATTTCAACCTGTGGTTCCACAGATTTTTCATTTCCTTTATCGTTTCTTAGAAGATTTCTCAAGAGTCCAAAAGTGTTTTGAGATGTGGATGATTCGTCATTATTTGCTCCGAAAATGTATGAAATTGATGCGAATCCCGCAGCGATAGCTAGTACAAGGAAGCCGAGTCGTGCCGGGAGAGTAAAGATGACAGGGATTAGTGCTCCAAATACCCACATAAGTTGGAATCGTGTTTCAAATCGAGCAAAAGATCGACCGTAGTTCGCGTCAGGTGCATCACGTTGGACAATTGAATCAAATGCTAGTTTCCCTGAGCTAACCGAAAGGCCCACTGCAAAACCTACGAGAAGCGCTCCGCTTATCCCCCCACTCCATAATCCGAGTACGGCAGCTACTGTGGTTGTGAGAAGCGCTCCGAGAAGCATCCGTTCTTCACTAATTCTGGCTCGTAACTTAGGAGCTATTATTGAACCTATTAACCCGCCGGTGACACTGAATGCAACGACTGCTCCAAGCGCTATTGCTGAAGTCCCGCTGGCTCCTAAGTCTGTGCCTAGGAGTTCTTCATGTAATTTTGTCCCTACCGAAGTACCAACTCCTGATAGATCTAAATCATCGGTTCCTCCTCTGTAGGCGAAAGCAACGAGGAAAGTAAAGAAACCAATAACCCCTCTTAAGACACCCATTCCGTTGGAAGCCCTGATAATTCCTACCGACCTGAGTTCTTCGCGTTCCTGTTCCTGCTCAGGAGTTGTGGCGATTTTTGATTTAGGGAGTTTTAATGAGGCTATGACCGCGAATGAGAATGTGATTGCTGCCAGAATTACTGACCAACTAGGTCCTCCGATTAACTGGGCTAATGCTGAAGGCGCAGCTCCTGCGAAACCCGCTAAGCCAGATAGAAAGGCGAGGCGGGCATTTTTTTCAACAAGTTCTTCATGTGTTGAAACAGTGGTTGGGACAACGGCTGCTTTAGCTATCGCATAGCTTTTCTGAAGAACAAGAATTGTGAAAGCGAGTGGGAATAGGAAGAGGGAGTCTAAATTCGCGACCATGAGAATGGCGGTAATGACACGTCCTAGATTGATCGCTATAATCATTAGTCGCCTACCTCCCGCGTAACGGTCTATGACTGGACCTATGAGAGGGCTCACTACAGCAAATGG
>Ga0066867_10000309_pt1 | contig 24000 bp, 19 predicted proteins | sample ETN01SmetaG_4_FD_65606 | JGI IMG/M metagenome (GOLD analysis project Ga0066867, IMG submission 65606) | Marine microbial and viral communities from oxygen minimum zone, Eastern Pacific Ocean - ETNP2014F12-01SV261 | ecosystem: Environmental > Aquatic > Marine > Oceanic ... | reverse complement strand
TTAAGTGGCCTCATTCGCGATGCCTCTACCCACCAGCCGCTGATTGGGGTAAATGTGATCATCAGAGATACGGAAATAGGCGCTGCCACCGATATAGATGGCTATTTCAGGATAAAGAATGTACCTGTTGGCAGTTATAATGTTCATGTATCCATGATTGGTTATACGCCCGTTATTCGAGCAAATGTGCATATTGTTCCCCAGCGTAATACTACAACCAACTTTGACCTGCATTCTGCCGTTATAGAAAGCGAAAGTGTAAATGTCACAGCAAAATATTTTGAGCAAACGCGGGATGCAATCACCAGTAGCCGTACAGTGGACATTGAGGAAATCCGATCTGATCCGATCGGCGCCTATGACATTATGGCTATGATGCAGGCGCTTCCTTCCGTGGTATCTGGCGCAGACCAGTTTAATGAGATTATTGTTCGCGGTGGGGCACCAGGAGAAAATTTATTTGTTATGGATTACCTGGAGATCCCATATCCCAACCACTACCCAGAACAAGGTCAAGGTGGAGGGCCAGTAACCATGGTAGATACGGATTTTATCGAACGGATTGATTTTTATGCCGGCGCATTTCCGGCAAGATATGGCGAAAAATTATCTTCTGTTATGGACGTAACCCTAAGGTCTGGTAACAGGGATCAGCACTTGGGAGAGATAAACATTAATATGGCCGGTTTTGGTGCAAACCTTGAGGGTCCATTATCGAAAGGCGGATCTTACTTGATCAGCTTGAAAAGATCATTCCTGGATTTTGTGATGTTATCTACTGGAATACAAGCTATACCAGAATATTGGACCAGCCAGGGCAAATTCAATATCGATATATCACCTACTAAAAAGCTGATGTTCAATTATCTTGGAGGAATTGATGCCATCAATATTGTAGGTGAAAATGATCCGTCACTGCGTGGGGCTGAAAATGTGAAAGTTGATTCCAGACAGATCACTGCTGGAGTTACCTACAAAAACCTGTTCTCCAAAAAAGGTTTCAATGTTCTTTCCTTATCCAGAAGCCATGTACATATGAATACCGATGTATATGAGTTGAATGATTCCAATATGAGGGATATGTACTATCTGCAGCGGGACATTGAAACTGAAACAAAATTACGGGGCGAGCTTAATTATCAAATCAAATCCGGTTTGGATTTTAATACTGGTTTTTCCATTAAGATGGCCCGATTGGATTTTGATAACTGGTTCAAGATCCGACCCACGACGATATATGGCTATTCACTGACTCCACAGGAATCACCTGCATTGATCACCAGTAGTGAATATTACGATTTGTATTTTCAAAACCCTGACGCGATTGTTAGCCATTTGGAGACCCTTGGTGACTTGGACACCATTAAAACATTTGACATTCTGGATATATGGAAGATGGGCGGGTTTATTCACTTTTCTTATCATCCCCTACGGACACTGGAATTTGCTATTGGCGGCCGCTATGATTACCTGGATTTCACCGGTCGAAATAGCGCTTCTCCACGTTTAGGGATGTCTTACTATTTTAGTGAACAATTATCGTTCAATTTTTCGGCTGGACGGTATTTTCAACATCCCGCTAATAGATACCTCAATACTACCCAGGGAAATCCTAAAACCCTGAATAATTATTATGCAGACCAATTCGCTACTGGTCTTGAATATTTTTTATCTGCTGATGCAAGAATAACTCTTGAGGTATTCACAAAACAATATGATGAGATGATTACCTTCGAGATACTTGCAGGCTCTGATGGCAGGGATAGTTTAAATCGCCATAATGCCATAAATGGAGGTAGGGGCAGATCAAAAGGTTTGGAATTATTTATCCAGAAAAAATATTCAAAGAACTGGTATGGATCATTGGCCTGGTCCCATTCCATAGCCGAAGGGGTTGACCCCCGTACCGATGAATACTATCCGTGGGTGTATGATTATGGAGATGTGATCAATATTATTGGCGGCTACAAAATCCGATATGCGGATTATGAATGGTACCAACAATTCAAAAAAACAATCTGGGCAAAGAGTTTATCATGGCTGCCTTTTATGCCCAGTGATGAGTATGAGATCAGTATCAAGTTTCGTTATATGGGGGGACGGCCCTATACTGAAAAAAATTATGATCCTACGATTCGTAAATGGTATGTGGCTTCATCCCAGTCCTGGAATACAAAGCGGTATGATTCATACCTTCGGCTGGACCTGATGCTGCAGCAGCGGTATTATTTTGAAGAGGTTAATATGGTTGCCTTCTGGGACTTCATTAACATTCTAGACAAAAATAATCCCTGGGAGTATATGTATTTAGATGATGGTAGAAAAAAAATGGCCTGGCAATTTAAAACAATGCCCATCGGCGGAATAATAATAGAATTTTAATCCACTCCTATCCTTTGTGATAGTGCATTATAATGTCTCTTTGATTGCAGTCATACTTCAAAAATAAAATACTGTCTACTACATAGCCTTTATTATTACACGACATTTATCCAAGTACAGATACGAATGTAAAATGATTTCAATCTCTGTACCTTATTTCGTCACGCCATAAAATTCTTTTCAAATAATCGATATATTTATTACATTTGTCGTCAATATAACGCTCATAACGCTTATTTATAAATTTTAAATAATGTTAAATAATTGATGCACTCTAAAGTTTTACTGGTAAACAAAGATAATAAGATTGTCGGCAAGGAAGATAAACTAATAGCCCATAAAAAGGGGCTCTTGCATCGAGCCTTTTCAATCTTTGTTTTTAATAACAATCAAGAGATGCTTATCCAGCGACGGGCCGATACAAAATATCATTCCGCTGGTCTATGGTCGAATGCCTGTTGCAGCCACCCAATAAAAGAACACAATATATATAAAGAAGTACAAGAGCGCTTGAATTATGAGATGGGGATAACCTGCAGTTTAAACCATGCTTTCAATTTTTTATATAAGGCTGATATGGGTAATGGTCTGATTGAACATGAATTGGACTATGTTTACATAGGCACCACTAATAATTACCCAAGATTCAATATGTCTGAGGTCAGTGCCATACGTTACCAGGGTTACCAGTCTCTCAAAGACGAGATGCAGGGAAATCCAAATGACTTTACACCATGGTTTAACATGATAGTCCACAAAGTTTGGAAGCATTATTTAGAATTATTCAGTTATGCCTAAACATGTAATTGTTATTGGTTCCGGCTTAGCCGGTATGTCTGCGGCAGCTTATTTATCAAAGCAAAATCATCAGGTTACTGTGGTTGAGAAAAATAGTACTTATGGTGGTCGCCTGCAGCAGTTTAGTTCGAATGGTTTTACATTTGACATGGGCCCCAGTTGGTACTGGATGCCTGATTTATTTGATTCATTTTTTTCTGATTTTAATTATAAAACAGAAAATTTTTACACTCTTAAAAGACTGGACCCAGGGTATCGGATTTATTATGGTGACCATACGCATTTGGATATATCCGAGAATCTGAATAAACTAAAAAATGACCTAGAAAATATTGAGCATGGTAGCTCAGCAGCATTAGAATATTATATTAAGGATGCGCAGGAAAAATACACTCTCGCGACTCTTAAGTTTATGCATAAAGCCAGCCTCTCACCTTTGGAGTATTTACATACAGATCTACTAACCAAATTAGGGCAATTGAATTTATTTAAGCCTATCAGCAAACACATCCGTGAGTATTTTAAAAATGAAAAAATAATTCATATGCTGGAATTCCCAAGTCTTTTGCTTGGCGGTAAACCCCGTGATACACCTGCTCTGTATAGCCTTATGAATTATGCAGACATTGTATTGGGAACATGGTATCCGAAAGGCGGAATCCGCAGTGTCGCCGACGGAATCTATAATTTAGCCTGTGATCTGGGTGTTAAGTTTAATTTTAATAGTCCTGTAGAAGAAATTCTGGTGGAATATGGTCGTTCATCAGGTGTAAAAATCAATGGTGAACAATTCTTAGCGGATATAGTGGTTGCCAATGCCGACTATCATCATGTAGACCAAAATTTATTACAAAACGGTTACAGCAATTACAGTCATGAGTACTGGGAGAAACGAATCATGTCCCCCAGTTCTCTAATGTTCTATATCGGCCTGAATAAATCTATAAATGATTTACCACATCACTCCTTATTCTTCGATAGTTCTTTCGCTGAGCATACAGAGAATATTTATGATGAACCCAAGTGGCCAAAAAAACCACTTTTCTATGTGTCCTGTACTTCCAAGTCCGACCCCAATACGGCTCCAAAAGATGGAGATGCAATGTTTATACTTATTCCTGTTGCAACGGGGCTGGAAGATAATGAAGCTACCCGGGAAAAATATTTTAACCATGTCATCGATCGTATAGAAAAAATGGTTAAACAATCTTTCAAAAATAATATTGTATTCAAAAAATCATATGCCCACCGGGAATTTCTAGCAGACTATAATGCGTACAAGGGGAATGCTTACGGCCTGGCGAATACTTTATTTCAGACAGCTTTTTTTAGGCCAAAAATCAAAAATAGATATCTTAAGAATTTATATTATACTGGGCAATTGACCGTTCCTGGGCCTGGCATGCCGCCGGCATTGGTCTCAGGCAAAATTGTAGCTAATCAAATTAAGGAGGATCTAAATGAGTAATAGGAAGCGATATGAAGAATCATCCATTCAATCTAGTGTAGCCATTACACGCCAGTTTAGCACATCGTTCACCTTGGGTATTCTTTGTTTAAAAAAGGAGATCCGTAATCCCATATATGGTATTTATGGTTTTGTAAGAGTAACTGACGAAATCGTAGATACATTTCATGAGCAGAATCAATCTGCTGAGTTGGACCGTTTTGAAGGGGAAACGAAATTAGCGATAAAAAATCGGTTCAGTACGAATCCTGTACTTCATGCTTTCCAAGCAGTTGTCGCCCAATATCATATTGATGACAATCTCATCCAATCTTTTTTCCATAGCATGAGGACGGACCTTTATATGAATCGGCATACGGAAGAATCTTATAGTGATTATATTTATGGATCGGCTGAAGCAGTAGGCCTTATGTGCCTGAGGGTTTTTGTGAATAATGATGAACAGAAATACCAAGATCTGAGTTCAGCCGCAAAACGGCTTGGGGCAGCTTTTCAAAAAGTTAATTTCCTAAGAGACTTAAAAGATGATTATGAACAGATGGGGCGTTTGTATTTCCCGAACCTTATGGGGAAAAATGGGTTTAATAAAAAAGCAAAAGAAAAAATTGAATTCGATATTGACCAGGATTTTATTGCTGCTTATACAGGTATAATCCAATTGCCAAGGTCAAGTAAGTTTGGTGTTTATCTGGCATATCGTTATTATAAGAATTTATTTCTAAAACTAAAAAATCTTCAGCCCCATGAACTATTTGAAGCACGTATTAGGATAGGTAACCTTAGAAAATTATCTCTGATCCCATCTACGTACTACTTAAGTATTATGAATCAACGCAGTTATAATTATTGATGCATTTTCTATTGCTACTTTTCACTATATCTGGTTATCATTCACAGGATTTGATGGTGCAGTCCCTATACAAAAAGGCTTTGCTTAATGAAAGGAATACCAATGAATTGATTTACTTTCTGGAAAGTCAGGATGAATATGACTCTTCTTCTTTTTTTCTAGGATACTATGGAAGCGCCTTTGCCTTGAAAGCAAAATATGCTGTAAGTCCGATTAAAAAATATACTTATAGTAAAAAGGCTGATTACTTTCTAGATACATCTATCGAGATGGATCCCGGGAACTTAGATAGTCGGTTTTTACGTTTCACTCTGAATGCCCATCTCCCAGGATTTCTAAAGGATCAAAATGAGTTAATTCAGGATTCGGATAAGTTTTTCCAGCTGATAGAACTAAATGCAGAAAAGGAATTAACCAAATTTCAAAAATGGATGATAACGGAAATTTCTAAAATCAAGAAAGGGATGATTCCCGATTGAACATGGTAGATCACTATGTTTGAATTAACTATAGTTATTATAACCTTCCTGATTATGGAATTCGTTGCCTGGTCTGCTCATAAATATGTTATGCATGGTTTTCTCTGGTACCTTCATGAAGATCACCACATTCTTACCGGGAAGATATTCCAGAAAAACGATGCATTTGCACTAATTTTCGCAATCCCAAGTGTTTCTTGCTTTTTCATTGGCCGATTCTATGAGCCTTCATGGCTTATATTTGTTGGTACAGGAATTTTACTGTATGGTATAGCATATATGTTTGTTCATGATATATTTATACATCGACGACTTAAAATTTTTACTAAACCAGCTAACATTTATTTGAAAGGTATTTTGTATGCGCACCGACGCCACCATATTCACCTAGGGAAAGAAAATGGTGAATACTTTGGTATGTTGTTTGTCCCCAATAAAATTATGAAAAAAATAAAAAAATAAAAAAATGGATTCGTATTTATACTTAATACTCAATTTATCGGTTATTTCTGTTCCATTTATATTTTCGTTTTATCCTAAAACAGAATTCTGGAGCGTTTGGAAAAATTTGATTCCAGGTCTTGTTATCATGGGTATACTCTATCTGATATGGGATATAATTTTTACAAAATTGAATGTATGGAGCTTTAACGATAGGTACCTTATTGGATATTCTTTTCTGAATCTTCCTGTTGAAGAGTGGCTTTTCTTTATTTGTATCCCCTATGCATCCCTATTCATCCATTTTAGCATGGTAAAACTATACCCAACATGGAAATTTTCTTCATCCATTACAAAAATCCTAACAGGCATTCTTATATTCGTACTATTTATTCTGGTTTTAATGAACCCTGGGAAACTCTATACAAATGTATGCTTTACACTTACCATTTCCTTATTACTCTGGGTTACTATAACAAAATTGGAATTACTCCAGACATTCCTTCTCTCTTACCTTTTTATTTTGATTCCATTTTTCATCGTTAATGGAATATTAACTGGATCGTTTATCGCTGAACCTGTGGTATGGTACAATAATAATCATAATTTAGAGCTTCGTATTGGTACGATACCATTTGAGGATATTTTTTATGGATTAACTCTATTAATGGGGACCATATTTATTTCCGAAAAATTCTTCGAAGACCCCGCTTATTTTCAATGATTACTGTATTTGAAAACTCCTATTTGTTTCAGAATCAATAATATTACTCGATATTATTATTAAATATGAAATACCTCAATTCAAATGAAGCAGCTCTGATAATGGGTGTGAATGTTTCCACCATAAAGCGCTGGACGGATTCTGGGATATTACCTTGTCACCAGACACCAGGTGGACATCGTAAATTCACGTTAAAACACATCAATAAGTTTTTATTAAAGAATAATAAGAAAACGAATAAAGTCAATATTTTCGAAATAAATAAGATCAATGATAAATACCTGATCCATAACATTGAAATCTGTAATTACACAGTGTTACAATCTTTATTATTCTCATATGCAGTTACTGCAGAAGAAAAATATATAAAGACAATCATTACAGGACTCTACTTGAAAGGGGCTCCCCTTTATGAGATATATGATTCCCTAGTCTTGCCAGTTTTGTACAAAATAGGAGAAGAATGGTCCTGTGATAAGATAACCATTCCTGAAGAGCACCTTGCTTCGGAATCAATTCGAAGGGCGATCTATAACCTGGGGGAATCGTTAGGAATAACCAATGAAAAAAAGAATGAATTTGCACTCTGTTTTAGTGTAGCAGGTGATAATCATGAAATTCCTCTGATTATGACTAAGCAAATTTTGGAACAAAACGGAATAAAAACGTTTAATCTTGGACCAAATGTACCGATCAATGATTTTTCTAAAATGGTATTAAAAACTGATCCAACCTTAATTATAGTCTCAATTAATTATACTAAAGATCCACAGCAGTTGAATTCTGAAATAAAAGAGCTGCTTGAACTGTCTAAAATTATTTCTTCTAAAATTTTGGTTGGTGGTGGTGCCGTAATACAAATCAACAAACAGAATAATGCTCAAATACTAAACATAAAAAACATGCATGACCTTCACAAAACCGTAAGTGGTGCATAACTATTTTACATCCATTAAAAACAATGATTAGAATAGTTTTTTATGGTAGTAATTATCAATTTATTTACGTATTCAGAAATGAATTATAGATCAAAGTACGGAACAAATGACACCATGATGAATAATTAATTTTCTCTTCGACGCCGCGGTTAAAAATAATAAGCGATTCGAAAGTTCAACCTCGCAATAATATGTTCGACAAGATAGCGGAGATTATTCTTATCCGAGGTTCGGGATGACCCGAAAGCGCGCATGCGCTGCCAATAAAATAGTTAACAGAAGACAGCTTAGGTTAACCATAAAAGCTCTGCTGATATGCAGATCCAGATTCAGCCATTTGCAAAACATCCGAGGCATAATAATGGACCAGATAAAACCCGGTGATCACCTGGAGAAAAAGCGCTGGAATTCCAATCCGCTCGAAACTGAATTAAAAAAATCAATAATAGCAGGATCCTGATTCTTTAATACCTTCGGTAAAAATCCGATAGCCAGGACCAAATGTCCCCTAGTCCAGACAGCAGCGGCTATAATATGGATTAAAATTATGAATGGTGTCATGATACAGTTCCTGCAATAATGACTTAATCATCATTTACCAGGTGAAGATAATTTCTTTGCCCGGATGAAATATACCGGATTAGATGAAATCCAGATAAGCTAGAACTTCAGCAACATGGAAATATTTCATTTGATCTAATTATTAATTGCTTTGTATATTCGACCGACCAGTCGGTTTAGTTTTCAATCAGGTATAGGAAGAATACAAATGATAAGTGAAGCAAAGGAAGCTGTATTGCGGGAACAGTTAATTCTGATGTGGGGTCGAAATTTTGATAAACCATACATTATGAAAAGAGTTTTTAAGCGATTTATTAAGTGCATTAATGTATTTATAAAATAAAAAAAATTGAAAAAATTAGAACTCCAAGATCGGAGAAAAGAACAAATCATGAGCGCTGCCCTGTCGGTGGTGGTTTCCAAAGGTTATGACCAGAGCCGTATGGATGATATTGTTGAAAAATCTCAACTTTCCAAGGGCGCTATTTACTGGTATTATAAATCCAAGGAAGAAGTCTATCTCTCTCTGGTAGATTATTGGTTTGTTCAATATAGTTCTGGTGTAGTGGATACGCTGAAGCAGCAAGAATCTGCATCAGATCAATTGAAAGCATTATTCGATTTTTTTATAGAGCAGTTTGATAAAAATCCTACTACGTTCAAACTTTTAGTTGAATTCTGGCGGCTGGCAGGCCTGAATCCTGATTTTAACGCCAAACTCCAGCAGATATATTCCGATTTTCTGGAATATATCATCGAAATTATCAAAGTTGGCGTAGCCAACGGAGAATTCAAAAATGTGGAACCGCGGATCACGGCCCTTTCCATTCTGATTAATATCGAAGGTATCAACTGGTTTACACTTTTTGATAAATCCGGTGTCGAGGCTCACGAGTATATTGATACTATCTCAAATTTTATTCTCAATGGACTAAAGAAAAAGAGGAATAAATGAACGAACCAATTACAATCTCATTGAAAACAGGCGGTCAGTGGCTGGTTTCCCCGGTGGGAGATACAACCATTTTCTGCCGGGAATCGTTCACCGATGATCATAAAGATATAGAAAATATGGTCTTAGAATTTGCTAAGGAACGCATTCTCCCAAATGTTGAAGCTATTGATAAACTGGATAAAGACCTCAGCCTTTCTATCCTACGCGAAATGGGCGAACTGGGTCTAATCGGTGTAGATGCACCTGAAGAATACGGCGGTACCGAATTAGACAAAATTACTTCATGTATTGTCACGGAGGGAGTGTCCCGGGGCGGCTCAGCATCCTTCTCCTGTACCTTTGGTGTTCAAACCGGAATTGGCATCATGGGTATAGTTTTTTTCGGCACACCGGAGCAAAAGAAAAAATACCTGCCCAAGCTCATGATCGGGGAGTGGGTGGGTGCCTATGGACTCACAGAACCTTCTTCCGGTTCTGATGCCCTGGCAGCCAAGACCACTGCCGTACTTTCTGACGATGGTTCCTATTATATACTCAATGGTGAAAAACAGTTTATCAGCAACGGCGCCTGGGCTGATATCTACACCATTCTGGCCCAGGTGGATGGGGATAAGTTTTCCGGATTCATTATTGAGCGCGGCACGGCAGGTTTTGAAATTGGCACCGAAGAAAAAAAAATGGGCATGAAAGGATCTTCCACCACTTCGTTGAAATTCACTGATGCCAGGGTTCCTGTTGAAAATTTACTCTATGAGGTCGGAAAGGGAGCAGCCATTGCTTTCAATGCCCTCAATATTGGCCGTTATAAACTGGGCGCTGCCTCCGTGGGCGGGATTAAGCTGGCACTCGAAGAAACAATCAAATATGCCCTTGAGCGCCGTCAGTTTGGACAACCTATTGCCAGGTTTGATGCCATACGGGGAAAAATTGCAGACATCTCAGTCCGGCTCTTTGCCACCGATGCCATGCTCTACCGCACTGTAGGCCTGATCCAGGATGCCATTGATGATCTGGATAAAAATGATCCTGATTATTATAAAAAAATGGGTGAGGCCACAGAACGATTTGCTGTGGAAGCCTCCATGGTTAAGGTTTTTGGAAGTGAAACTTCCGATATGTGTATTGACACATGTTTACAGATCTTTGGCGGTTACGGCTTCATAGAAGAATACCCTTTGGCCCGGGCTTACCGGGATGACCGGATCAACACTATCTGGGAGGGGACCAACGAGATCAACCGTATGATTATCACCGGATATATGATGAAAAAGGTGTTGCTGGAAGAATTATCCCTGCGCAACTATTTAAAGGAATTGGATGATTTTTTAAGCCAAGACCTCCCGGGACTTGGCGATGATCCTTTAAGCTTAGAAAAATACGGCCTGGAAAATGCCAAGCGGCTGGCAGCACTGGTGTTTCACGAAGCACTCTGCGAGTACGGACAGGACCTGAAGCATGAGCAGCAGCTAGGGGAAGCGCTGGCAGATATATTCACCGAAATCTTTACCATGGAATCGGTGATCGCCCGGGTCAGTCAGATACAGTCAGCCAATGGTGCTTCCAATATGAGTTCCATCATTGCCCGCATCTATGCCGCAGAAACACTGTTAACAATAAAATCGCTCTCCAAGGTAAGTCTGAATAAAATTTTCAAGGAAATCATTCCTGATAATCATCAGGAAACGATTCAACAGCTTACAAGCAGGATGACCCTGCACACAGATGTCATTTCTCTCAAACAGGAATTGGCTGATTTCATGTACACCAAAAAAGATTACCCATTTTAAAAAGGAACAAACCCCATGAAACAAATACCTATCTCTCCGAAAAAGCGCATATTAGCCCTTACGTTTTCTTTAGCAAAAATGTTCAAAACACCTTCATTAGGATCATTCATTATTTTTGACGATTTTGATATAAACGATTTTCTTTTCCACCGCAACAATCGTTTCTAAGGGGATGACTATGTCTCAGTCCGTTATTATTGATGCAGTTCGTTCTCCCATTGGCGTAAAAAATGGAAACCTGGTGGGGATCCGCCCTGACGATCTTACAGCCCAGGTTGTAAAAGGATTATTAAACCGCAACGAAAAGGTAGCACCCGAAATTATAGAAGATCTTATTTTAGGATGTGCTTTCCCGGAGGGCCCCCAGGGCATGCTTATGGCCAAAGGAGCAGCCATTCTTGCCGGGCTACCTGAGACCGTTTCCGGGGCGGTGGTGAACCGGTTTTGCGGTTCATCCATGGATGCGGTACACCAGGTCAGTTCCCGTATTGAAACCGGCGATATGACCGTTGGCATTGCCGCGGGCGTAGAAGACATGTTCTCCATTCCCATGGGGGGGTTCAACCCCGATTTTCATCCGCAACTTGCGGAGCAGGAATACTATATTGGCATGGGTGAAACGGCAGAAATTCTGGCCGAAGAGGGTCATATTCCCCGGACGGACCAGGAGGATTTTTCGATAGGTTCTCATCAAAAAGCCTTAGACGCATGGGCAAATGGCCGTTTTGACAATGAAATCATTCCCATTGACGTTTATGGTGAAGCCACGGTTGAAAAGGATGAAGGACCCCGGGAACCAGACCTGGAGAAAATCAAAAGCCTGAATCCGGCTTTCCTGGAAAACGGAACCATTACACCGGCAACATCCAGCCCAATTTCCATTGGTGCTTCTGCTGTATTGATCACCAGCCGAAAATTCGCAGAAGATAACGGACTCACAATCAGATCCGCTATAAGTAGTCGTTCCGTGACCGGTGTGGACTGGCGAAAAATGGGCATGGGGCCTCTACCTGCTACCGAAAAAGCGCTGAAACAGGCAGGGTTAACCATGGATAATGTTGATGTTATTGAACTCAACGAAGCATTTGCTGCCCAATCCCTTTATGTGATCCAACAAGGTAATTGGGATCAGTCCAAAATCAACCTGAATGGCGGCGCCATCGCACTGGGCCACCCCCTAGGCTGTTCCGGAGCGCGGATTATCACCACACTCTTGAATGTAATGGAACAGCAGGATGCCAAAACAGGACTGGCCACCATGTGTATCGGTACGGGACAGGGTATTGCAACCATTCTGGAAAGATAGGTAGAATTATGTCGCAAAAGATTGAAAAAGTAGCGGTTCTTGGTGCCGGCGTCATGGGTGCACAGATCGCGGGACACCTAGCCAATGCCAGTATTCCATCCTTTCTCTTTGACATCAGTCAGGAACTGGCGGAAAAGGGAAAAGAAACATTAACCTCCCTGAAACCTGCTCCGCTGTACAAACCCAAAAATGCTGATCTGGTTACACCTTGTAATTACGATGACCATATCGCAAATATCGGTGAAGCAGATTGGATCCTGGAAGCGGTGGTAGAACGGCTTGATATTAAGGACTTGATTTATAGTAAACTTCTTCCTCATCTCAAGGATTCAGCGATCCTGACTTCCAATACATCTGGAATCCCACTGACCGACCTGACCGCATCTATGCCTGATGATGTAAAAAAGCGGTTCATGATCACTCACTTTTTTAATCCGCCGCGTTATATGCAGCTGCTGGAACTGGTTCGAGGAGAACACACCTCCGATGAAACCTATAATATCATGGCTGATTTCGGTGAATCAGTGCTGGGAAAAGGCATTGTCCATGCCAAGGATACCCCCAACTTTGTTGGCAACCGGATAGGCGGTTATGGTCTTATAGTCACGGTGAATTTGGCCGTTGAGCAAGGACTGACTGTCGAAGAGGTAGATAAACTGACAGGTACTATTTGCGGACGGCCAAAAAGCGCAACTTTTCGCACTGCCGATGTAGTTGGTCTGGACACCATGAAACATGTAACTCAGACAACCTATGACAAAGCACTGGAAGATGAAGAACGGGACAGTTATTCCATTCCAGGAATACTTAATATATTAATTGATTCAGATCGACTGGGTCAAAAAACCAGGGCCGGGTTTTATAAAAAGATGGATGATAAATCTATTCATTCCGTGGATTTCAAGACCGGTGAATATTCACCTCAGGGAAAGGTCCGTTTTGATTGTTATCGTATAGCCAAGGATCACCAGAAACTCGCCGATAAACTCTGTGCTTTGACGTACGGCGAGGACAGAGGCAGCAAATATTTCTGGGAAATTACGGCTCGAACCTTGATCTACAGCGCCAACCGCATTCCGGAGATCTCCGATGATATTGTCAATATTGATAATGCCATGAAATGGGGCTATGCCTGGGAAATGGGAATCTTTGAATCCTGGGACGCTATTGGCGTTCGCAAATCTGTGGAACGTATGAAATCAGAAGGGAAAAAAGTACCAGCTTGGGTTATGGAAATGCTCGACAGCGGCCGGGAAACATTTTATACAACTAAAAATGGAGAACGTTCCTACTGGTGTCCTGTCGAGAAACACCCTGTCACCATGGAGAAAAACCCAAAGGTAATAAACCTGGCAATACACAAAACCGGGAAAACTGTCTTAAAGCGGGATCTCAGTGCCAGCGTACTTGACCTGGGTGACGGTGTTCTCAATGTGCAATTTCATTCCATCCTGCAGCCGGCATTGAATCCTATAGACAGCTCCTACATTGAAATGATCACGCTGGCTTTGGACCTCATTGAAAGCGGTACCTATAAAGCCATGGTATTGGGCCATCAGGGGCAGAACTTTTGTGCCGGAGCAAATCTCAACCTGTTGCTGGAACTCAGTAACAATGGTCTATGGGATGAATTGAACCATGCTATTAAAACACTGCAGGATACGACACAGCAAATACGATTCGCGCAAGGCCCGGTGGTGGCGGCTCCGTTTCAGCTGGTGCTGGGTGGAGGCGTGGAAATTATCCAGCCTGCCGCGCACAGGGTGGCAGCAGCGGAAACATATATGGGGCTTGTCGAAGTGGGTGTGGGTCTAATTCCTGGCGGTGGAGGCAACCTTCGTATGATCCTGAATGCCATGGATGGCGGTACAGGACGAATGGGTGCTTTCCAAAAGATCCAGAAAACTTTTGAAACTGTAGGATTCGCCAAGGTAGCCACCAGTGCTGATGAAGCCAAGCATTTGGGTTATTTGAAAAAAGATGATACAGTTGTTTTGAACCGTGACCATTTGATCCAGACCGCGAAAGACAAAGCACTTGAACTTGCCCATGGTTACGAACCGCCAGCGTATCGGGATGACCTGAAACTTCCTGGTGCCGGCGGGCGAACGGCCCTGTCCATGGCACTAAAAGGATTTAAAATGCAGGGCAAGATTTCCGAGCACGATATGAAGATCGGTGAAAAGCTGGCTTATGTACTTACCGGCGGAGATAAGGCCGGGCTTACCAAATCTGTGGATGAACAATATATTCTGGATATTGAACGGGAAGCATTTGTATCACTTGCCGGAGAAAAACTTTCACAAGACCGGATCAGTTACATGCTTAAGAAAGGCAAGCCCTTAAGAAATTGAGTCTTCGCAAAATAACCAATAATAAAAAAGCCCCGAACGGGGCTTTTTTATTATTAGAGATTAAATACTTTACATTAAAAGATGTACCTGAATCCCAGTTGTAATCTCCAGCGGGAAAATTCGCCCAGGTCATCTGTAAAGGTTGACTCAGGACCTGTAAAAGAAAATACCGGTTCACCTGCATCGTTCCAACTATCAAGCACCAACGGCGTGAGCGCTGCCGGGTTAGCAGTTTGTCTTACACCCCAGCCATCATTGATGAGATTCCCAAAATTGAGTATATCCAGCGATACCTGAAATTTTTGTCCCGCAATACCAATATTCTGCAGCACGCGAAGATCAAGGTTTGTAAACCATTCATTCAGCAGGCCATTCCGATCGGCAATTTCACCTCTGTGTTTACTGAGATATTTATCCTGGGCAATAAATGCATCCAGCGCAGCCCAGTCCGAAGAATTCGTTAGGTTTATTTCGCTTGCACTGTTCGGAATATAGATTAAATCATTCCCGCCGACGCCGTCACCATTTACATCACCACCATAAGTAAAGGAATACCGGTTTCCTCCAGAATAAACATATTGGTTCCCTTCACCCATTTCAAAAAACATACCTACATTTGTGGACATGGTTTCATTCCAGGATCGTGTATAGGTTGCACTGGCGATAATTCGCTGCTTCATCCCGAACTGGGCATAACTCAGGTTTGGATTATTGGGGTCACCCTGAACAGGCTGACTTTGGAATAAAACACTTGCAATTTCGGTGGATTGCAGGTTGTTTTTTGCATCCAGATACGTATACGCAAGGCTCGTATTCAGCCCGAATCCAAAACGTTTCCTTAGCTGTGCCGTAAAGGTCAAGTTAGATCCTTCATCCACATTGTCTATAACGTACACTCCTTCACCGGATCCAGGATAGAAGGAGTTTAATTCGTTGACACCTACACCACCAAAATAAGGCCGACCATCAGCGAGAGTTCGTACAGGATCGACCAAGTCTGCGTTTCTCATATAAATAGCATTCAAATCTTTACTATAAACCAGTTCCACTGTCGCCAACATATCACCTGCTAATGCTTTATCAACTGCAACATTGGTTGTCATCACCTGTGGCCATTTGAAATCGTCAACCATGGCATTCAAATCAAAAGATTGTTGCAACACGGATTTCCCATCAACATGTCGCCCTTCTCCACTGTCTGTTTCATGATCTGAATTACTACCGTCCCCGGGTATATTTGGGTTGTTACCTGGATTAGAGATAACATTTCCAATCCAGACAAAAGGAAGGCGCCCTGTAAATACACCCACACCGCCACGTATCTGAAATGAACGGTCACCAGCAACATCATAGTTGAATCCAAGACGTGGAGATAACAATGGTGTTGGATCCGGGAGTTTCGCCTGGTCAACCGTTTCCGGGTCATCATTTTCATCTTTAAGACTCAGTGAATCTGTTGAGAATGGGTTGGCAACCGGTTCTGTAAAATACTGAGGAATATCTACCCTTAATCCAGCCGTCACCTTTAGTTTTTCATTAATAGAAACTTCATCTTGACCATAAAAAGACATTTGACCCACTTCAATGATCTCGCCTTTAAATGGTCCTGATCCAGCCATTCCTGCAAAATTTGATTGACTAGCACTATCCGGTGATGTTGAAGCTAAAAAAGCATCTATGGATGAAAATGTTGTCCCACCTAAAAATTGCGCCCAGGAAGCATCTAAGAAAAATACACCATGGCGAAAAATGTTAAAGGAATTAAAAAATTTGAATTTCTCATATGTAACACCCCCTGTGAGTGTGTGGTTTCCCATGAAATAACTCAAATTGTTAGTTATTTGCATCACATCCTGATCCAAGATATTATGGATCGAGAATGGTTCATGCCCCAATGTTGTGTATGTTACACCATTTTCACCGATTTCAATCGTTGGGAAATCGACACTTTTTGCTTCACGAAAATCCCTGAATTTGTTAGAACTGAAAAAGAACTTATTCGCAATATTGCTTCCAAATCTGCTATTTAGTTCCAAAGCATAAGAATCAAGATTATTATTAATTCTATAGCCCGAATTCTCAAATGGAAGGCTTGACGTATTTGGACCGCGGCCCGTGTTATTATGACTCAAAACAAATCCATGAGGACCAAGGTCTCGATAAGACCTTAACATGTTATAACGGAACATTAAATTATGATTTGCACTGAGGTTATAATCCAGTTTTAACAGCATTTTATCATTATCAGTGAGATGGTTATATCCTTGATAGTCGCCCGTTTCATAATTATAAACATCCTTCATTCTTTGCCTTATTGCATCCATGGTCGCCGCAGAAACTCTGGACTCGCCGAACTCAATGTTACCATCATCATCTGCAATATAATTTGTACCAGGGTCGGTGCGCCGTTCCATTTCAAAGTTTGCAAAAAAGAACAATTTATCTTTCATGATTGGACCGCCTACAGACAATCCGGTCTGGCTAAAATTAAGTTCTGGGCTTGCGAGTATTTCTTCACCGCCGATTGAATTGCCAACTAAAGATTCACTGCGATTATAAGCGTATACGGTTGCAGTTAAATCATTTGTGCCGCTTTTTGTAACTGTATTAATTCCAGCACCTGTAAAGCCTCCTTCAGACACGTCGAAGGGTGCGATGGAAACTGTAACCTGCTCAACGGCATCCATGGATACGGGTTCGGCATTCGCTTGCCCTCCTGGTGCCGGGTCATCCAAACCAAACGGATTGCTGAAATAGGATCCATCCAGGGAGATATTATTGTAGAGCCAATTACGACCCCCAAAACTGAAATTGCCATCGCTGCGGGGGTCCAGTCTGGTTAAATCGCGAGTACTGCGTTTGATGGAAGGCATTTGAATCACCTGCTCCGCACCAACAAACGTGGCCGCACCGGTTCGATCACTGTTTAATACATCGTCCCCTTCTGCGGTAACTTCGACACCAGCCATTTCGATCGCTTCAGTTGAAAGGGAAAAGTCAGAGCGAGCATCCTGACCTAAATTTAGGTAAACACCTGATTGATCCTGATCCTGATAGCCAATATAGGATACAGCTATTTTGTAAGGACCACCAATTTTCATATTGGTAATAACAAAATAACCATTATTCATGGAGGTGGTGCCATATTGCGTGCCACTGGGGATGTGAGTTGCAATAATATTTGCGCCCACTAAACCTTTGCCGTCTTGACTTTTAACAAAACCATTGACACCTGAAGTGGTTAATCCCTGGCTGAACAGAATAGAGGTAAAAACGGTTAAGATGAATACATATAATTTCTTCATTTAAGTTGCTCCAATTCAGATTTATTTTAGGATATTAGGGGATTGTATTGTAACAATAAATTCGAAACGAAATCAAATATTTTTCTTACAATTTTTTAACCGAGTTCGATTATTTCTTACATTAAAAATGATATCCCAACCCCAGCCTGATATGAGAAAATTCTTCCATTTCTTTGAAGTGGGTTCCCTCCTCTCCAAAGAAATGCGTTATCGATAATTCAAGATCCCAATTTTCAATGGGCGAATAGGATATACCACCTCCCAACATAGACTGATTGTCCTTTAAATCCGAAAATGTATTCCCCCGTATTTCCACGGCATTATCCCAGTAATTACCCGCTACTGACAGCATCATCCCCAGATCGGTGAACATGGCAAAAGGCGTCCCCATGCCTGGCTGGAACTCATCTTCTATCATTGGTGTTTCTGTTGGTATTCCAAATGGATCAAAATTGTAATTCGTGCCATTAACTTCCAATATTTCACTGCCAATAATCTGAAGAGTAAACATAATATCGTTTTCAGTCGAGTATTCTACTTGGCCAGCAAATTGAATATAGGATGCATCATTTAAAGTTTTCATATCGGATTCAGTATCATTTTCAGTTGAAAAATATCCAATTTCAAACCGGTTTGTAAAATCACCAATGAACGATACTAGGTCGAAACCCAATACACTGGTATTTCGATAGAAAAAGGACGGCATTGAATCCGTCATCCCAACATAAGAAAAAGATCGATCTCTTCCATCAAAATAGGATAAACTATAATCATTGGACCCTAAAGTCGACTGTATACGAAACCCAAATTCGCTGCCTGGTTCTTCATCTATGAGCTCCGGGGAAGACATAGGGATATTCAAAGGGAATGCTTCCTCACCAAATGGGAATCGGTTTCCTTCATGTGCCGGAATAAAAACACCTTCCATTTGCCAATCATTCCAATAGTATTTTACCGAACCTGAAACAGTTCCGACCTTCCGTTCTGCACCGGGAAGAAACATATAATAATAATCGTATGGGTTCAGGTTATCCGTGGGATTGTTGCCGTCCACAGCACCCCAGGCATGTATTTGTTTTCCCACATTCACCTCTCCCCAACTGGGGAACCAGGTCAAATAGGTTTCCCGGAGTTGCAATTCATTTTCATTATTCGACCACCGGTATTCCAATGCTGAATTGGTATTAATTTCAAAATCACCTATTGAATAGCCCACTTCTGCTTCCGCAAGTCTAAAAGGTAAAGATATCTCTGATTGATCCGATAAACGATACATATTTCCTGGTTTAATTGAGCCAGTGTAATTGATCTGCCCCAACAATATCGTTATTGGAAAAATAAAACAAATCAGTTTTTTCATTTAGTTAATCTCTTGGAATGCGCTTGAGATTTTTTTCTTGGAATAAATTTTTATCAATGCCTGAATCAACCTGAACATCCGAAAACATAACCTCTGTGGTATGTTTTTTTTGGACATCCTCCACAAAGACCCGCTCTATGACATAATAGTTTTTCAATTTTTGAAACTTGAACTCTTTTCTTTTTTCCAACTTGCCCCGCTTGTCGTATGATTCTTCTTTCACCGCAACAAGCGTGGATTTTTCGATCCATGTGAGATGCTTGGAATAGGATGACTTTGCTACCTTTCTGGGGACGATTTCAATGAGATAGCATTCCATTCCTTCCACGACATCATCATTTAACCGGTTATAATCGTTTTCATTCAATTCCCGGCTAGACATATCTTCATAGCTCAGATCCGAGCCCATAAAAGAATCTCCTTTCTTCTTGGAGGAAATCCTGCGGACTTTCTTAAAGGCCGGCAGCCACATGCGCATTTCATCATCCTTTTCATCGTGTTCAATCTTGAGAAATGCCACACCTTTATCATCCTTGGGCTCCAGAAACCAGATGATCTGTTTCTTATTGGCGTCCATGGATTTTGATATCATGGCATTGGTTCTTGTTTTTCCTTTGGCATTGGTCAAGACCATTTTGGTTTTGTTAGACATATCGATAGGAGACGGTCTATCATCCATCATTTTGGCGATTTCAATTCCTGTCTGGCTGAAAAGAAAAGATCCGAACAAGATAACGATTGTGAGCTGTTTCATTTTATAACCTTTGTGTAATTGCATTGTACAGGCACAGCATGCTGCATCCCTGCAGTTAATGATGAATCAAATTTTGTTTACTGGTTACCACCGAATCGCCGCAGATGCCCAGGTGTATCCTGCCCCAAATGCGGCAAGAATGATATAATCTCCATCTTTTATCCGCCCTTCTTCTAAAGCTTCGCACATGGCAATTGGAATAGAAGCAGCTGTCGTATTTCCATATTTTTGGATATTGGAATAAAGTTTATCCATTTCCACACCCATGCGCTTGGCGACAGATTGCATGATCCGCAAATTGGCTTGATGCGGAATGATCAGCGACACATCTTCTAGAGATAGATTATTATGATCAAGGGCTTCCTGAATCACTTCCGGAAATCGGGCTACTGCATTTTTAAACACTTCACGGCCGTTCATCCATGGTTCATAGGTTTTTGCCTGTTCGTTCGTCACGGCATTGATCTGGTCGGGAGATGATGAACCAGGCCCTTTCATCCACAGGCTTTTCAAGTCTTTCCCTTCACAATGCAGGTGGGTAGATAAAATACCACTCTCATTATTGTTCGCCTGCAGAACTGCTGCACCAGCACCATCACCAAATAAAACGGCCACATCTCTCCCCTCGGTGGTTTTATTAATGAATTTCGTTTGGGCCTCCGTTCCAACAACCAGCACCGTATGACAGGTGCCTGACCGAATATATTGATCCGCAATAGACAAGCCATAAACGAAGGCCGAACATGCCGCTTTTATGTCGAATGCGGCCACGGTCCGCAATCCCAATTTGTCTTGAAGTTGAGAACTGACACCTGGGAAAAAATAATCTGCCGACAGAGTAGCTACGATGACAAGATCAATGTCTTCAGGTGCAACACCTGCCATGTTCATTGCTTTTTTAGACGCAGGAATAGCTAAGTCCGAAGCTGCTTCATCTTCCGTGACCCAGCGCCGTTCTTGAATTCCTGAACGAGCCTGAATCCATTCATCCGACGTGTCCATGATGGCCGTCAAATCCTGATTGGTAACCACCTGCTCCGGAAGGTGAAATCCCATACCCGTAATTTTGCTTTTTCTCACCTTATCGATACCTCTCTATTAAGCGTTTTTTAAGCAATTCTGTCAGTGCAGATAAAATTGTTAATGTACCCAGCGAAGTTGATAACATGGCGAAAACCATCAGTCCGCCAATATATTGAATTGGTAAAAACGCAGAGAACAGCAAAGCACCAAAGCCCATGTTAGAACCGGCATCCAGAATGATGGGATACCCCACATCATCCATCACTTCACGGCTGAGTTTATTTTTATCTACAGTTCGAGACAACCTCCTGAACTGGGCGATGTAATGAACGGCAAAATCAACACCCACACCTATAATAATAGAGGACAGTATCGCAGTAATATGATTCAATGAAATATGAAAATGTCCCATTAACCCGAAATTGAGAATAACGGCTGAAGACAGAGGTACAACAGCCAGCAGACCCCAAAGAATCCGTTTGAAAAAAATAGATGCAATGATCCCAATAACCAGCAGGGAAAATACGATACTTAGCGCCGATGATTTAATAATCATAAGCACCATGTCGCGAAAAACGACTATCATTCCGGTCACATGAATCTTCAAATCAGATTTCAGCTTGTCATGGATATAGGTATTGACTCTCCCCACATAGGAAAATATCTCATCGGTAGACATTATTTTACTCAGTGCTGTAATGAGTCCTGCATTGTAATCATAATCTACCATAGAGGAAAAATCTTCAGGATCACCTGACATGGAATACATGGTAAACAGATTATTTACTTTTTCCCGGCTTTCCGGGATGGTTTCAAAAGCAGGATTATCATCCATCACTGTACGGTGCATTTGTTTCACCACATCTGCAATGGAATAGCTGAGGGAGATTTTTTCATTTTCTTCCATAAAATCCTGCAGGGCGGTCATATCATTTAATGCGTTGGGATCTTTCATATCACCCTCCACCCGGGCCCGGACATCCATGGTTCCAGTCATTTCTTCATCCATAAAATCCATACTGTCACGGATTTCTGTCCCCGGTTTAAAAAAGTGGGCAAAATTTACATCCACGGTGACCTTGAAAAAGCCAAGCACACCGACCATCACCATGATCAGTCCTAATAAAAATATATATTTAGGATGCGTCAATACGACCCGCCCCAGGCGGTCGATTAATTTTTCAAAAGTACTAGCCATTGAGATTGCCTTAGATTCCAAATCCCATTTTTTCAGACTGATCACTGCCGGCAGCATGAGAGAACTTATTAGCCAAGCCCAGGTGATGCCTGCGGAGATTGCAATACCATAACCGATCATAGGTTCCAGCGGAGATAAGATCATAGTCAAAAAAGCGGCCACCGTTGTGATACTGGTTAAGAATATGGGAACCAATAAAGAATCCATGGTAGTTGCCACAGCATTTCGCACATCCCCTTTTAGCCGCATTTCCCTGAAAAATTTGGTTATTACATGCACACCGTCAGAATTGGCAATAGTTAATAAAATAATTGGCATGGATGTATTCACCAGTGTAAATAAATAGCGATCCGAACCTGTGATCCTGTAAACCCAGCCCAAGAAACCCATCATGGCAAAAAGAGATAAACCAATCACCATCATAACCATGGCCACACCAGGAACACTTCTCAGATTCAACAGTAGGATTACAACCATAATGAGCATACCTGCTTTCATCAGTGATTGGACATCATCCCGAATTATCCCGGGGATAGTTCCAGTAATGTAAGCAGACCCGCCATAATGGATATCATAATCCTGTAAAATTGGATCAACAACGGCCACCAATTCATTTCTAACTTGATCTAAGCCAATACCTTCAAAAGGCTGGACCATAGCCACTAAATAATCTTCATTCTGACTTACGAACCGATCTTTAATATTTGGATTTTTTTCCAGGTATCCTTTAATCTCCTGTATATCGTTCTCCGTCAGGTTCCGATCCGGTTGCAAATCATCAATTTCCATAAAACCATCATAATTATCCATCCGTGTTGTCATGGAAATACTCTGGACTTCTTCAATTTCCTGCAAGGCTTCCAATTCCACTGAAATATCCCATAAAGCTGCGAATGTATTGGGGTGAAAAACAGTTTGTCCCTTTTTGCCAAAGGAAATGAAAATTACTTCCGTACTGCCAAATTCTTCCTGGACCATATCCCATGCAATTCGGGACTCCAGGTTTTTAGGTAGCATTTTCATCATATCATCATCTATAACAAAAAATTGCAGTCCGGATCCCATGATTAATGTGGCGATTATTGAAATAATGATTGTTCGCCTAGTATGGTCCAGACTTTGTTGAATGAACCAATTGCGAATGGGATGGTTCGAATAATTAGTCTGCATTCTGTTCATGATATTTTTCTAATGCTTTCATTCCATCATCAGTAAAAATTCCACGGACCACAACATTGACAAATCCATGAATGGTTTCCCGGATAAAGATGTTAATAATCGGGTCGATTAATAATTCAAAATGGATTGGTACAGATA
>Ga0066867_10000281_pt1 | contig 24776 bp, 24 predicted proteins | sample ETN01SmetaG_4_FD_65606 | JGI IMG/M metagenome (GOLD analysis project Ga0066867, IMG submission 65606) | Marine microbial and viral communities from oxygen minimum zone, Eastern Pacific Ocean - ETNP2014F12-01SV261 | ecosystem: Environmental > Aquatic > Marine > Oceanic ... | reverse complement strand
TAGAAGCTCCGTTTTCCTCAGAGGAAAATTCTATAAAAAAATGCATGCTGATGATTATTACAAGAAGTTTATTCAAAAAAATGGAATGAAGACAGTTTTGAGATCATTTAACATTTTAGAAAAAAATCATGATTTGATCATTATCGAAGGCGCAGGATCTCCTGTCGAAATCAATCTTACAAAATATGATATTGCAAATATGAAACTTGCCGAGAAAACAAAATCACCTGTAATTTTAATTACCGATATTGAGAGAGGGGGCTCGTTTGGAAGTATTGTTGGTACCATGTCATTATTAGAAAAAAAACACCAGAGAATGATCAAGGGTTTTGTTTTTAACAAATTTCGTGGTGATTTAGATATTCTTAGACCTGGATTTAGAAAACTAAAACAAAATACAGGAAAGCCTGTTTTTGGAACAATTCCACTTACCAAGTTTTTACTTCCTGAGGAGGATTCTATCACCTCTAATTCAAAACAGCTTGCGTTGAATAGGAAGAACTTAAAAAAGATTGATTCTGAGATTGAAAAATTAAGCAAAGTTGTAAAGTCAAGTCTTAATATCAGAGCTATTGAGAAACTCTTGTAATGATACTTGAAAGCATAGTTATAGTTAGTTTTGCACTTTTACTGGATTTTTTGGTAGGTGATCCAAAAACTAAATATCATCCAACCGCTTGGATTGGAAAATTAATTGCTTTACTTGTGCCATTTGCAAAAAACAGTTCTGCAAAAAGAGAATTAATTGGTGGAGTTTTGATTGTTGGGATTGTTATAACTATTGTATGTATGCTACTTGTCGGTTTAGATATTGGAATCAGTTTATTGACAATTGATATTGTTTCATTAATAGTATCAGTAGCTCTCGGATCAATTTTACTAAAAACAACTATCGCTATTAGAGGAATGCAAAAACATGCTTTAGCAGTAGCTGATGCTGTTGAAAAAGAAGATTTAGACTTGGCTAGAAATCATCTTTCCATGATTGTAAAAAGAGATACAAAGAATTTGGATAAAAATCATATTCTATCTGCTGTTTTAGAAAGTGTAAGTGAGAATACAGTTGATGGAATTACGGGTCCATTATTTTATTATGCTATTTTTGGTCTCCCAGGCGCATTTGTGTATAGAGCAGTAAACACCATAGACTCTATGATTGGTTATAAGACAACTTTATTCAAGAATGTGGGCTGGTTTGGAGCTAAGTGTGATACTATACTAAACTACATTCCATCTCGACTCACTGGATTAGTAATGATCTTGGGTGCATTGATTTTGGGCTATAATTGGAAAGAATCATTCTATATTATGAAACGTGATAGTACAAAACTAGAAAGCCCTAACGCAGGATATCCAATGGCTGCACTAGCAGGTGCACTTGGAACTAAGTTAGAAAAAATGAATTATTATACAATTGGCAATGGTAGTATAGAATATACCAAATCTCATATAATTTCTGCAATTAGACTGATGAAAGTTTCATCAATTTTATTCTGTGGCATCGTGACTATACCAATCATTACATGTCTTTCATTTTTAGGATGGTGGATACATGCTTAAGGAAGTAAGTTCAGTTTTTTCATTTCTTACAATAATTCCTTCTAATAATACAGATCTGGGAACAGTAGCAAAATACATGCATATTTTTCCTATTATTGGAATTGCGATAGGACTGATAATTGCTTCAATTGGCTTTGGATTATCATTTTTCCTAGATCCATTGATTGTTTCACTTTTAGTTGTTGCATCCATTGCTGTCATAACTGGAATCCATCATACTGATGGATTGGCAGATTTTGCTGACGGTCTTATGACTAGAGGATCAAAAGAAAAAAAACGCAAAGCAATGAAAGATCTTTCAACTGGGTCGGCGGGAATTGTTTCTGTTGTATTGTATATAGCTGGTGCAATCATTGCGTTATCACTAACCGATGGTTATGCACTATTCCAAGCCATATTACTTAGTGAAATTTTAGCAAAATTTTCGATGGTTTTGATGGCAAGTATTGGTAATTCAGCTGCGGTTGGTTCTAATTCACCATTCATACAAATTATGAAGGATAAAAGAAGACTTGCAGTTGCTGCTATTATTACAATTATTCCACTTGTTGTTATAGGTGGAACTGTAGGAATGATACTTTTTGGTGCATCAGTTGGTGTTACATTGTTTTTGATTGGTCTATCCACTAGAAGTTTTGGCGGAATTACTGGGGATGTTCTTGGTGCAGCTAATGAACTTACAAGGCTATCATCTCTGTTAATCTTTGTATCATTATGATTGGATTAGTCATGGCTGGAGGCAAAGGAACCAGGATGGATCATTCTGGTGAAAAATTATTACTCAAATATAAAAAACCAGTAGTCATCAATGTAATTGATTCACTACAAAATTCTAATTGCTTTTCTAAAGTTATTGTATCTACAAGCCCAAACTCACCCAATACAAAATCTGTATTAGAACAAAATGGAATAGAAACTTTATCCACACCAGGAAATGGATATACCAATGATCTAAATTCTCTACTACAAAAAATGGAAGGATTTTTGTTTGTTATTTCTGGGGACTTACCACTACTAGATGAAAAAATCATTCAGATTATGACTGAAAAATTTAATCCAGAAAATGTTTGGACCAGTTTTCTTGTATCTAAAAATTTTTTAAACTCCTTGAATCTAGAATCTGATCTATTGATTAATTATGATAATATTGAATGTGTGTATACTGGAATTTCTATCATAAATGCTGACAAAATTAAAAATTTGAATCTAGTTAAAGAAACTTACATAATTTTAGATGATAAGAGAATAGCTTTTAATTTGAACACAAAGAAAGATTACGAGTTACTCAGCAGTTCCTGAAACTTTACCAATTATTTTTGCTTTTGAGCCAGTTGGTTTTACTATAACATTTCCACAGGATTTGCAAGTTATAGGTGTAGAAGCATGTGAAAAAACTACATTTTCAGTGTCACATTCTTTACAATTAACTTTTAAGAATTTACTATTTGGTTCTGGTATAATTATATGCTCTCTCTTCATTTTGCAACCAACTCAAATTTTCTTATTCTGATACCTTTTTTCATCATCTTCTTATTACAATCTGGGCACGTCAAAACCTGTGTAACTTTCTTTGTTGTTTTTGCAGGCTTTGCAAGCTTTGGGAACTTCTGACCACCATATCCCTTTTTTCTTTGCGCATGTCTTCTTTCGCCTGCAGCCATTCCACGTCTTTTACCTGCTTTGTAAATAGAGATTTTTTGAATAGTATGCTTATTACATTTTGGACAAAAAGTATTTTTTGCTTTTGGTAGATTCACAATTTATTCCGAATCTGACTGTAATTTAAACATCGCTTCTAATCTATAATAAGTTCAACGGGTTAAGATCAATAATGCATTCAGGGTTATCTAGATCTATTTCAGCTCTAAACTCAGTTGCTACCGGCTCAAAACCGGCTGATCTTGTATTGCATAATTGCTCACTAGTCAATGTGTATACTCGTGAGATTGTACCAGATACTGAAATAGCTATATCACAAGGCAGAATAGCTTATGTTGGGAAAAATGCATCTCATACAAAAGGAAAACAGACTGTAATCATAGATTTAGAAAAAAAATTTGTTACTCCTGGATTTGCTGATCCTCACATCCATCTGGATCAGTTCGTCACACCACTAGAATTTGTAAAAAAATCTATCCTATGCGGGGTTACTTCACTTTTTGCTGATTCAATTGATATAGCAAGCACATGTGGGTATAGGGGTTTTAGTGAATTTGTCAAAATGACATCTGAGCTTCCAGTACGCATTTTTCATGTAATACCTGGAGGTATGCCTGTTGATAGAAAGTTCAGCCACGGAAAAACATTCAGTATATCTGAAGAAAAATCTGCAATGAAGATACCTGATGTTATTGGCTTGGGCGAAGTATTTTCATGGACTAAGGTAACACAACGTGATCCTAAAACCATGAAAACATTATCAGCAATGCTTGAAAGGAATTTGGTGATAAATGGACATACTGCGGGCTTGGCTGATAAGAAACTAAATGCTTACGTCTCATCTGGAATTTTATCATGTCATGAACCGATTAACTTTGATCAAGTTTTAGAACGATTGCGATTAGGAATGTGGATAATGATCAGGGAAGGATCAATTCGCAGAGATCTTACCGAGATCATAAAATTTGTTCATTCAAATGGAGTTTATACGGACAGATTGATGTTTTGTTCAGACGGCTTAGATCCTATTGATCTAACAAAATTTGGTCATATTGATCACTGTGTTAGAGAATCAGTAAAGGCAGGTCTTAATCAAGTCGATGCAATATCTATGGCATCAAAAAACTGTTTTGATTATTACAACATGGGCAAAGATTTAGGGGGAATAGCACCGGGTAAGCTAGCAGATATTTTAGTTTTTGATGATCTGAATAAGCTGAAACCCAACAAAGTTTTCATCGGAGGCCGATTAGTAGTATCTAATGGTAGTATTGTTTCAAAAATAAAAAAATACACCATACCAAAATGGATGACAAAAACTATAAAATTAAAAAAAATTACAGAGAATGATTTCCTAGTCAAGAGCAAATCCGATTTGGTTAATGTTAATGTGATTGATATGAAAACAGAGATAGTCACAGAGAAGAGTAGTGAATCTTTATCTGTTTATAATGGAAATGTTTTGGCATCCCATGAGAAAGATGTATGGAAAGTTGCTGCTTTTGATAGGATATCAGGCTCAGCAAAGCATACTGTGGCATTCCTAAGGAATTTTGGTGCTGAAATAGGTGCATTCGCGTCAACTTGGAGTTTTCACGAGAATGATATGATTGTAATAGGTTCAAATGAGAAAGACATGGCAATAGCCGCTAATCATCTTGCCAAAACACAAGGAGGTATGATAGTAGTAAATAATGGTAAAATCCTTTCCTTCATGCCTTTACAAATGGCAGGTATTGTTTCTACAGATAATTTTGAAAAAGTTACAGAAAACTTTGAAAACATATCACAAATATTAACCGATAGAGGCTGTAAATTTAAAAAACCTCACCTAATACCTCTTTTCTTACCATTTTTAGCACTTCCATCTATCCGAATACTGTTTAGTGGTTTAATTGATGTAAAAACGCGTTCATTTCTCAAAGTTGTTACTGGATAAAATTATAAAGGGAACATATAAAAAAAATCTGTAAATTAATGGCATCTATTCAACAAACTCCTAACGGTCCAGTTTTAGTATTAAAGGAAAGTGCATTACAACAAAAAGGCAAAGATGCACAAAAAAACAATATTACTGCTGCCAAATTAGTTGCTCAATTAGTTAAAACTAGTCTAGGACCACGCGGTTTAGACAAAATGTTGGTGGATTCGTTAGGTGATGTGACAATTACAAACGACGGAGCCACTATTCTAAAAGAAATTGACGCTCAGCATCCAGCTGCAAAAATGATGGTCGAAGTTTCTAAGACAATTGATACTGAGGTAGGTGATGGAACAACATCTTCTGTAGTTATTGCAGGTTCTATGTTAGAAAAGGCAGAAAAACTACTTGAAAAAAATATTCATTCCACAGTAATTATTGATGGATATCAAAATGCTGCTGAAAAAGCTCTTGAATTGTTAAAAGGATTGGCAAAAAAAATACAGGCTGATGACCATGAATCATTAACCAAAATTGCAAAAACCAGTATGCAGTCCAAATTAATTTCTGAAGATAGTGTTGGTTTGTCTAAACTAGTTGTTGATTCTATTCTAAAAATTGCACGTAAAGATGGTGAAAACTATTCAGTTGATCTTGATAATCTAAAAGTAGAAAAAAAATCAGGTGGTTCTATCGATGATACAACTTTAATCAAAGGTATAGTTCTTGATAAGGAAATTGTTCATAGTGGCATGCCAACAAAGATAGAAAAGGCAAAAATTGCACTTGTTAATGCTGCTCTTGAAGTAGAAAAAACTGAAATGAGTGCTGAAATTAGGATTTCTGATCCAACTCAAATGCAAATGTTCTTGGAAGAAGAAAATAGAATGCTCAAAGACATGGTTGAAAAATTACATCAAGTAGGTGCCAATGTTCTAATCTGTCAAAAGGGCATTGATGACATAGCACAACATTTTCTATCTAAACATGGAATTTTAGCTGTACGAAGAGTAAAAGAAAGTGATATGACTAAATTAACAAAAGCTACAGGTGGAAGAATCACTACTAATCTTGATGATATAACTACTAATGATCTTGGAAGCGCTGATATTGTAAAACAAAAAAAGGTTGAATCTGATAAATGGGTATTCATCGAAGGCTGTAGAAACCCACATTCAGTAACAGTTCTAATCAGAGGAGGTTCACAAAGAGTTGTTGATGAAGTTGACCGCTCAATTCATGATGCCTTAATGGTTGTAAAAGATGTAATTGAAACTCCATCTATAGTAGCTGGAGGTGGTTCACCTGAAGCATATCTATCTTCACAATTAAAAGAATGGGCTGATACATTTGATGGTAGAGAACAATTAGCGATTAAGCAATATGCTGAATCCTTAGAAGCTATTCCATTAACAATAGCTGAAAATGCAGGAATGGATCCAATTGATACTATTATCTCTCTCCGCGCAAGGCAAGCGAGTGGCAAAAAAAGTATTGGAATTAATGCAAAGGAGGGTAAGATTGGTGATATGTATTCATTAGATATTGTAGAACCACTAGTAGTGAAAGAACAGATTATCAAATCAGCCACGGAAACTGCATGCATGATTCTCAGAATAGATGATGTAATCTCTATTTCTGGTGGTAGTGCTGGACCAGGCGGTCCAATGGGATAATTATAGATTTTTTACCAAAACTTCAAAACTTACGCAATAAACTGTACTTGTGCATAAAATAGGAATTGATCTAGGTGGAACTAAGATTGAAGGAATTTTAGTGGATGAAAAATTTAATTTAATTGAACGTAAACGCATTGAAACCCATCAAGAGAGTGGTTATGATTCTATTGTAAAATCTATTACATCTTTGGTAAGTGAATTAAAATCTAAAACAAATGTAGATACATCAGTTGGTGTATGTACGCCAGGTATCAGTGATACCAATTCTGGGCTAATTAAGAACAGTAATACACAATGTCTTATTGGAATGCCGTTAAAAACAGATATTGAAAAAAGGTTAGGCCACAAAATTTTTATGGAAAATGATGCAAATTGTTTTGCCCTTGCCGAATCGTCCTTGGGTGCTGGAAAAGGATACAATATAGTTTTTGGAGTAATATTAGGAACAGGTGTTGGTGGAGGAATAGTAATCAACGGATCGTTACATAAGGGTAGAACAAATATTGCTGGAGAATGGGGACATCACACATTACATCCTAATGGAAGACAGTGTTATTGTGGAAAACAAGGATGTGTTGAGACGTATATTAGCGGTCCAGCACTAGAGAATAATTGGTCAGTACTTACTGGAAAAAAAGAATCATTACAAATCATAACTGAAAATCATTCTGATGAAAAGAAGGAAGAGTGGAAAAGAAATTTTTTAGAAAATTTTGGAATTGGTATTGCAAACGTAATTGACATCTTAGATCCTGATGCCATTATTTTAGGTGGAGGAGTTTCTAACATTCCATTCCTATATGATGAGGGTAAAAAGATGATATTTGAGAAGGTGTTTAGTGATTCAGTTGATACACCAATTCTAAAAAATAAACTTGGTGATTCTGCTGGAGTATTTGGTGCTTGTCTACTAGATGATTTGTGATTATTGAGGTTCTATTGTGGCTGGAGGTTTACTTGAGATCACATAGGAAACCCATGTCACTTCATCTATCTCATTTGTTATACGATTACTAATTTTCTCTAATAATTCATTTGGTAGTCTGACCCAGTCAGCAGTCATGGCATCAACTGAATTTACAATTCTAATCATCACAACGTGACCGTATTTTCTTTCATCTCCAACAACACCGACAGCCCTATCATCACCTACTATAGCAAACGCTTGCCAAATATTATCATATAATTCTGCATTCCGTAACTCTTCTTCTACTATTTTACTTGCCATTCTAGTAATCTCTAATTTATGTTGGTTAACTTCACCAATTATTCTTACAGCAAGACCAGGACCTGGAAATGGATGGCGCTTGATCAAATTTTCTGGTACATCAAGAATCTTTGCAACCTTTCTCACTTCATCTTTATACAAATCACGTAATGGTTCCAAAACCTTAAGTTCTAACCAATCTGGTAATCCTCCTACGTTATGATGTGTTTTGATCACAGACGCAGGTCCTTTTGATACTCCACTTTCAATTACATCAGGATAAAGTGTTCCTTGTGCAAGCCATGTAAACGGACCATTATCTTTTGCAAACTTGGTAAAAATTTTAACAAATTCTTCTCCAACAATCTTTCTTTTTGCCTCTGGATCCACAACACCATTTAATTCTGATAAAAATTGTTTTCCTGCATCTATCTTTATAAAATTGATTTTAAAATTATTTACAAACATATTTTCTATTTCCTCTACTTCGTTCAGTCTCAAAAGACCATTATCAACAAAAATGCATTTTAATTTATCTCCAATTGCTTTATGGATTAATAATGCAGTAACAGTAGAATCAATTCCTCCACTAACTCCACACAAAACATTTCCATCTAATTTACTAATATTTTCGATTGAATTTTCCACAAACTGTTCCATACTCCAGTCTTGCTTGGCATCACAAATTTTCAAAACGAAGTTTTTTAGAATTTCAATCCCTTTTTCTGTATGAACGACTTCAGGATGAAATTGTATACCATAGACAGTTCTTTCATTATTTGTTATTACAGCACTTTGTGAGTTTTCTGTATGACCAATTACTTCAAAACCTTTTGGTACATTCTCTGCTTCATCACCATGACTCATCCACGCTCTAATAGAGTCACCAATACCTGAAAGAATATCTGAATTATTATCAACTGAAAGAATTGATGAGCCATATTCTTTTTTTGCTCGCTTTACTTGGCCACCAAAATTATTGACAATTATCTGATGACCATAACATATTCCTAATATTGGTAATTGTAACTGGAAAATTTCCTTGTTGGGCATAGGTGCATTTGAATCATATACACTTGATGGCCCACCAGAAAAAATAATTCCCTTTGGATTTAGCTTTTTCAATTCTTCTAGAGATATATTGTATGGAACAAGTTCAGCGTAAACTGAAAAATCACGAATACGCCTACATATCAGATGGCTGTACTGTGAACCAAAATCTAGAACAACAATTTTGTCCATTAAATCACTCTGAGTTTTCTAGCATTTTTCTAAGAGACCATGTGGTAGTGGTTATAATCTCATCAACTCTTTCTTTTTGACGGTAATTTTTGATTATAATTTCTCTTAATGCACTTCCATTATTTTTTATCATACAATCAATAATATCATCTTTGTTTATTGTACCATTTTCAGCTTCTTGATTATCCTTTTTTTTCATCTCACCAATTATTCTATCAACAAAAAAAGTTTTCAGAGGAGGTGTTTCAGGATTAATTGTTACGTTATCTTCTAAAACAATTGAAACTTTATCGTCTGAAACAAATACATTTGCAATAGTTGTTCCATCAGAATTTTTTGTAATTGGAATTGATACTGCCTGTTTTTTTGTATCTACAGTAAGATCGGAAGCTTTTGCAAAACTTGATTGTTTAAGTATTGAATCTAACACAGAAATATTTTTTTCCAGTTTTTCAATTTGTTCCTTATATTTGATTATTTTTTCCTCAAGATCTTCTTTTAATTCTAACATATCACGAATTTGCTCATCAGAAAGACCCATACATCTTCTTATCTAGAACAATATTAAAACGCATTCTTACTATACGTTAGCGCTGAAATGATTCCAACAATAAAATAAACCACGTTTGTAGATACTTCCAATTCGTTCATATCTTAAATGAGAACCAAGATCTGCGTCACTCCAATGTGCTTTATATGGTCCATGTAGTAACCATTTCAGTAATCGAGCGTCTAAAGATATTATCATACACTGCTCATATTTTTTTACATCATCATTAGATATTTTCTTAAATCCTTTTCCCTGACAGCTTATTGCAATGACCAAATCATCGTTAGTGGTTTTTAGAATTACTGTAGTATCAGAAATCCAGCCTATTTTTTGCCTGATTTTATCAAAATTTTCATAGGCTTTTGGAATCAAGTCTAATATTTCTGCAGTAGTGGGTATGGGTTGAGTTTCATAAGGAAATTTTTTTCTTGATAGTATATTATTGACATAATCTTCCTTTTCATTTTTGTTAATTGGAACATAATTCTTGCTAGTACAACCAGTATCTACATCAAACCAACAATCATCATTCAAAATTATTCCGCGGTGATTTTCCTGTTCTATATTATTATGTAACCATTCAAACGCATCCTCAAGCTCTGGTTCTCCTCTATATGGGTTTAAAACTGTATTTTTACCACATAGTGTGTAACGACCAGCAAAAGGAATGTAATATTTTGGTTGCAGTAATTCTATGTATTTTTTTGCAGTTTGTAATTTAACATCTTGTTTTTTCTTGGCTGCCTCTTCTTTTTCCACTTCAGGAAGAATATAGCTATGTGGCCATGAGGATGCAGCAACATATCCAAGAAGCAGTACATCAATTTTATGATATATTGATTTGATTATAGACGCTGTATTTTTTGCAATATCAAATGGACAGTCATTAGTATTGACAATTACTTGATTTCCATTATCAAATACTGCCATTGTATCTATCTGAGTTGTTTGAAATCTAACCTCAGATAAACCACAACCCATAATTTTCCCACATACATTTGGATCACAGTTATCTGCAGCCATAATATTCACATGCAGATTATTCTTTAATCTAGTTCTAACTCCATGTTCTAGTTGAATTGTTTTAAAACCAAGATTTTCAATTTTATTTTTAAGAAATTTTTCTGGAAAATTATGAATTAACACTGGAATTTTTTTATCTAATTTAGATAGTGTACTAGCAGAACTATGATCAGGATGAATATGACTAATGTATATGAAGTCTAAATCTGAAAAATTTTCTGGTTTAAAATTGTATGGAGGATACATTGCCCATGAGCCTAGATATTCTTCTCCATTCAACCATGGGTCGCATAATATCTTCACACGAAAACCGTCGATTGAATCCTCAATCAGATTTGATGCAGAATTGAGTTGTATAATTTTCATTTAGTATATCTAATTTTTTGCTATTATATTATCAATGCTTCGTAGATTTACTTTTGTGAATCCATTGATTTTAGTTGTAGAATAGAGATCTGATTTGCTTTTTGGTGCAAGCCATTCGAGTAATTTCTTTCCACGGCGTAATTTTGCAATTTTGATCCTTCGATTAGATATTGTTCTCTTGGAGTATTTTCCAATCTTAGTTCCAAAATCCATACCAAGAAGAATTATTTTCTTTGCTTTAAAATGATTAGCCAAAAATACACATCTATCTCCATCTGTAAACCCTCCAAAATTATGTATGTTTGTTGTAGGTTTTGCTTGCGTTGTACCTATACAATTTTTGAAGTTTTTTGCAAAACCAAGCTTTTCAGAATTATCACCATGTGCATGTACAACCATCATTGTATTTGTTCTACCAGCTTTTTTCAGCGATTTGCTATCACCATCAAGATCAGTAACCACAATATCAGGTTTCAAACCATTTTCAATTATTGCTTGCGTAGCGCCATCAGCTACAATTTTTGTAATTTTTTTATATTTCTTCAAAATTGGGATGGAAGATGGCAATGATGGACCGGCACCAACTATGAAAACAGGTTTATTCTCTATCAAGCATCTAATTTTTACAAGATCTACTTTTTTTGGTAGTATTGAATCTAATAGTCTACATGATTGATTATCATTATTTCTTGAATAACCAAATTCTTTCAGAATTTCTCTATATCTTGATTCCCAACCTACAATTGTCATATGACTCAAATTAGCAAGGATCATGATAAATTGTGTGAATAAATTAGGAACTATTTCAGTGGGTAGCTCTAATCCTGTAAGAATAATGGGGATTTTAAACACGAGTCCTGAATCATTCTATAAGAAATCTATCTCAAGTTCCAAACAAAAAATTATTGATACAGTTAACAGAATGCAGGAGGAAGGAGCAGATTTTATTGATATCGGTGGTATGTCAACAGCACCATATCTATCAACAATGATAACAGAAAAAATGGAGATAAATCGTATCATCAAAGGAATTAAGATTGTTCAGCAGCATTCTAACTTGCCTATTTCTGTAGATACATGTAGATCATCTGTAGCAAAAGAAGCTTTGGAATTAGGTGTTGATATAATCAATGACATTACAGGATTAAAATATGATCCATTAATGCCAAAAATTGTTGAGAAATATTCACCTTCATTGATCTTATGTGCATATAGTAAAAAAACCATAACTGGTAACCAAGTACAGAAAACAAAAAATTTGTTACAAGAAAGTCTGAATATATCTAAATCTGCAAATATTTCCCAGTCACAAATTGTTTTAGATCCAAGTATAGGATTTTTTAGAAATAAGGGTAAAAAATCTGCAATATTTACTAAAATAAATTCTGATTCGATTCAACGTGACTTAACAATTTTGCAAAATTTAAGAGCGATAAGATTGAATAAGCCAATTCTCGTTTCTGTATCAAACAAATCGTTTCTTGGTAAAATACTGGAAAAAGAAAATCCATCAGATAGACTTTATGGTTCACTGGCTGCAGAGGTTATATCTGTTCTAAATGGAGCACACATAATACGCACGCATAATGTAAGTGAAACAAAAGATGCAGTAATCATTGCTCAAAGATTATCATGAATACAAGAAAGGCTTATAACGGTTTTTTTTTCTAAGGTATGAGGTTTCATGAGCATAAGAGAAGGATTAACATTCGACGATGTCCTTCTTGTACCCAAATTTTCAGATATAGTTAGTCGTTCACAAACCGATTTAACTACACAACTTTCTAGAAACATCTCGATTAACATTCCAATGATCAGTGCTAACATGGATACAGTAACTGAATCAACAATGGCGGTAACAATTGCACGTGAAGGTGGTATAGGAATAATTCATAGATTTTTAACTATACAAGAAGAAGTTGATGAGATTCATAAAGTTAAACGTGCTGGAAGTGTAATCATAGAAAATCCATATCTGATTAATCCTGAACAAACAATTCAAGATGCTTTTAAAATTATGAATGAAAAGCAGGTATCAGGACTTTTAGTTACTGATTCTAGCTCTAAGCTAATAGGTATTCTTACTGAGCGTGATGTCTTATTTGAGCCAGTTGATTGTTCTAAATTAGTTAAAGATCTGATGACAAAAGATGTTGTTAGTGCAAAACCCGGCATTGATTTTCAACAAGCTAAAGAAATTTTAAAAAATAATAGAATTGAAAAATTACCCTTAACTGACGAAAATAACCAAATCAAAGGTCTCATAACTAGCCAGGATATTTCAAATTTAGAAAAATATCCTAATGCATCAAAAGATGAAAAAGGTCGTCCACTTGTTGGTGCGGCAGTTGGAGTTAAGGGTGATTTTATGCAAAGGACTGAAGCATTACTTGATGCTGGTGTCGATGTTATTGTTGTAGATATAGCGCACGGTCATAGTGAAAATGCCATAAACACAGTAAAAAATATCAAAAAAGCATTTCCCAATTGTGAATTAATTGCTGGAAATGTTGCCACAGCACACGGTACGGAAGATTTGATTAAAGCTGGTGTTGATGCAGTAAAAGTTGGCGTTGGCTCTGGTTCTATTTGTATAACTAGGGTTATCACTGGTTCAGGTGTTCCACAATTAACAGCAGTTTTGGATTGTGCAAAAATTGGTAATGAACATAACATACCAATTATCTCTGATGGTGGAACAAGAACTTCTGGAGACGCCACAAAAGCATTAGCGGCTGGAGCACATTCAGTCATGATAGGAGGTATTTTAGGTGGAACTGATGAAAGCCCAGGCTCGACAATTTCAAAAAATGGCAAACGCTTTAAGATTTATCGTGGAATGGCTTCCTTGGGCGCTTCACTGGGAAGAAAATCAAAAGATAGTGGTAACGCTGGACTAACAGATGACTTGAATGATTATGTAGCTGAAGGTGTAGAAGGTATGGTTCCGTATAGAGGAAGTGTAACCGATATTATTACTCAAATGACAGGAGGAATTCGTTCAGGGTTAAGTTATTGTGGTGCACATAACATTCAACAAATGCAAAAAAATGCAGAATTTATAAAAATATCTAGAGCTGGATTTGCTGAAAGCCAGCCTCATGATGTTGATGTCATGTAGTTAGTTTTTTATTCAGCCTTTTGGAATTTTTTTTATGTTAAGCAAATACACAATTATCGGTTTAATTGTCGGTTGTGTAATTTGTGGACTCGGCATAGCTTCTCTAGTTGATTCATTGGCATATCCCAATGAAATTAGAGAAACCAATGATACTTTTGGAGTAGGTGATTCTGATAGAATTAGATTTAATGCACCTGCTGACTCGGTTCAAATGTTAGAAATAACTGGAGATACATTTGATGTGAAGATCTTTACTCCAAATGAAAAAAATAATGTTGATAATAGCTATAAAGGAAAAGCAACTTTTTCATGGACAAATACAGATTCTGGAGAAAACTTGATTCAAATTCAAAATACTGGCAAATCTGAATTCAATATATCTGGATCATTTGAGTTATCCCGTGATCCATTATTTTTCACATATCATATACTGGTGATCATAGCGGGTATTGTTGTTATCGGATTCAGTGCAGCATTTAGCGCAAGAAAACCACGAGGATTCTAATCAAGGTTTGTCATAGGATACGTACCTAAAATTTTAAGAAAAGAGGAATTTCCTTTTATTTTTTGCAACATTTCTTTAATCATAGAATCGTCCTGACTACCTTCAAAATCAACATAGAAGTTGTACTCCCAAGCTGTATTTTTGTTTGGTCTGGATTCTATCTTTGTTAGGTTTATTTTGTACGTAGCAAATTCCTTGATGATTTGATATAGAGCACCGGCTTCATGTTTTACAGAAAAAATAATTGAAGTTTTCTTCTTTGACGAATCATTCTGTTTGGACATAAGTGAATCTTCATTGGATTCTTTAGATAATACAAGAAATCGTGTATAATTATTTCTATTATCTTCAATTCCCTGTTTAATTACAGGAATACCAAAAATTTCTGCAGCATTCTTACTTGCAATACATGCTACATTATTTTTATTCAAATCTTTGATGATCTTAACACTCCCGGCGGTATCATAAGATGGAACAGTTTTTAATGAATTTTCTTGAATGAATTTTCTACATTGACCTAATGCTTGTGTATGGGAATAAACTGTGTCAATATTTTCAAGTGAACCAGTTCCTATAAGACAATGTCGTATTCGATGATATATTTCTCCAACAACGTCAAGATTCACTGTTACCAACAAGTCATTACTTTCACCTACACTTCCTTCAAGTGAATTTTCAACAGGCAAAACAGAGTAATCACTCATGTCATTTTCTGTGTTTTTTAATGCATCAGCAAAAGTAGTACATGGAATTGTATCTATTGTATTATCAAAGAAGGAAATAGATGCGGCTTCACTATATGCTCCCCGTTCACCCTGGAACGAAACACGTGTCATATTTCACTCTCTCATTTTTAAAAAATTGCTTTGTAAAAAATCAGTAGATATTTTTCTATCATCTGTCCAACCACATTCAATACATTTCACAATATCACGAAATAGTACAACATCTTGACCACACTTTCTACATTTTGTAAATAATACTCCTAGTTCTTTATCTTGTATTGTTGCATGTATAACTCCATTTAGAGTTCCTATCACTCTCGCTTTCACTATATCTTTTATTAGTGCAGGACTTCTTTTACGAAGATTTCTAATTGAGCAAATACACTCAACTTGTGATTTTACTGGTTTATCATTTATGTAATTAATTAACACTGCAATCATTGATGGTGTTACCATTTCAATTGTACCAATAATAATATCATCTGTCTTTGGTACTGACAGTACTTTTTGATTTTCTACATCAATCAAACGTTCTTTTTTATTCATTTCACTTTTACCAACTATCATAGATCTTATCAACCCATCATCATCATAGCTATTTTTACCCGCTTCACATTCTTCAATTAAAGCAATTTTATCTCCTGGTAATACCGTGTCTGACATGTTTAGTTTTTTAAATTATAATTATTAATTGTTTACAGCCAATGATTTCTCTCAAAGTACTCACCAATCCCCTCTTTTCTGAGTACCTTTAGGAGAGATAGAGCTTGGGGAGTTGATAAGACTGGTTTATCGAACTTGTTATCAGTTGAAATTCTAGGACATGCCACTTGAATAAATGCATCAATATCCTTTAGGTTTTGTAACCTTTCATTTGTGATATCTGTAAGTGCTATAAGATGAACAGTTTTACCGCAGTCTTCTAATTCTTTTTTGAATTTCAGGGCAGTCAGTTTAGAAAGTTGACCCTCTTTCAGCCCAACTATAACACCAAAAGTTTCAGCATCAGCTGCTTTGTAAATTTCTAAGGTAGCTCTCTTTTGCATTTTTTTAGCAAATTCCGTTACTTCTCTTACTTCGTTGAAGTATGGATCTAAAATGTAAGTTGGTTTGTTTGTAGCCAAAGCAATACCAGCTGCATGGAAATTACTCTGACCTAAAAAAATATTGGCGTCAACATCATTTTTAATTTCTGTAGCAGGATAGAATTCACAACCAAAAACTTGTCCATCATTAAGTTGTCCTTTCCCATTTCCAATTTTTACAATTACTCCATTATTTTCTAATGTTTTAGCAATATGGTCAATCTGATGAAGATACTGACTGTCTGTTAACAACGAAACGGTGTTTCCTTTAAACTGTTTAACACATTTTTCTACAACATTATCAAATGGTATATCGTCATAAGCATCAATCATGTAAATATTTTTTTCAAATATTTCTAGTTTATTGGTATGGCCTATGTTGAATAATATTTCAGCTTGTAAGACATTTGCTCCAATTGAATTCAAGTCACATGAGCCCCAAGTGGCATCTGCAAGAAGATATGCCGGAATTCCACATTTTTGATTGATTTTTAACGCAAGATCTTGCACTTTTGGGAGTATTCCATCAGGTCCATTTAGGGCGACAGAAACTGGTTTCTTTGCTTCTATGACATCAAAAATTTTTCTCTCATCAATTATTATCATTTGTATTATGACAGATACTATGTTTTTAATTTAAATCAAGCTTGCATTCAAAACCCAAAAATGTAAGAATATAGGATAAAAAGTATTGAAAAATAGTACTGTAATACATATAGGAATAGACGACACAGACTCACCAAAAGGTATGTGTACTACTTTTCTTGCATACAAAATTGTTAAATTTCTTGAAAAGAATAAAGTACAATTTGTAGATTATCCATCTTTAATTAGATTTAACCCCAACATTCCATGGAAAACACGAGGTAATGGAGCTGTCAGATTAAGTATCAAAACTAACAATCCTAAAAAAATAAAAAACAAAATTACAAAGTTTGTGGATGATTATTCAGAAACAAAAAATGGTGCAAATCCAGGACTTGTTTTTTATGAAAATGAGATAGTTACACACTCATTTCATAAATTTAGTGAACTTGCACTTTGGAAATTAATCAGTAGAGAAAAAGCTAAACAATTTATTTTAGAAAATAAAATTGATTCATTTTATCTAGGAAACGGTCAGGGTTTGGTTGGAGCAATAGGCGCAATTGGATACAAATTTTCTGATCACACATTTGAATTATTATCGTATAGAAAAAAATCACAATTTGGCAAAAAAAGAATCATTGCTAAAGATAGTGTAAAGAATATGCAATCGATAACTTTTCCTGAAACCTTTAACAGCTATGATATTGAATCTGATAGAGCTTTAATCACTCCACACGGACCTGATCCTGTATTTTATGGTATACGGGGAGAAAACGCTGAATCTGTGGTGACAGCATCTAAAATAGTAAAAGCAAATGAAAAATTAGATGGATATATGGTATTCAAATCAAATCAGGGAACTTCAGATCATCTAAAAAATGAATTAGATGTAAATGATTTGAGACCTTATACATCTGGATTTTTGGCTGGTCAAGTATGTAGTAGCCCAATCATGGCACAAGGCGGTCATGTATTTTTTTCAATCAGAGTTAAGGACAAGAAGATCAAATGTGGAATCTATAAACCAACAAAAATTACAACGATAGCACAAAATCTTATTTTAAATGATAAAATTCGAATTGGTGGAGGAATTAGAAAAGCATCAAAAAATCACGAAAGAATAGTTAATGTTGAATTTTTAGATGTGATGGAATTAGCAAAAGATATCCGAGCCAGTAATCCATCCTGTAAAAAATGCAGTAAAAAAATGAAATCGAAAGGAAGTAAGCAAGGATTTGAATGTACCAAATGTGGAAGTAAATCATCCTCAAAAATCACTTCAGAAATTCCACGAAAAATACAATGTCAGCTTTATTTGCCAGTTATGTCGGCACATCGTCATTTAACACGACCATATCAAAGGCTAAAAAAAAGAAACAAGCAGACCAGATTTGATACTTCAACACCTTGGTTTTGCGTTTATTAAAAGTAAGATTTCGTTATTATACTACGCACAAAAATTTTGAATTTGTATAATCTATAATGATAGAATGAGAACAGCATAGATATCATTTAATGTAATTAATTGTTGCAAAATATATTGAAAAAACTATTTTCTTTATTAATAATCACCATAACTTCATTTCTCTTGATGGGAATTGGCACTCAATCAACTTTTGGCATGCAAACTGAATACACTTTTGATAAATATGGAGATGCATCATTTGAACCTATACCAGAATGGATAAAAAACAATGCAGGTTGGTGGGCAGAAGGAAAGATCTTTGATGCTTCATTTGTTGCGGGAATCGAGTGGCTCATAACGAATGGTATCATAACTGTATCTACTACCGAACAGGAAGCAGTAGCTGGATATGAAATACCAAAATGGATAAAAAACAATGCAGGTTGGTGGGCAGAAGGAAAGATTCCTGACTCTGAATTCATATCTGGACTTGAGTGGCTTATAGAGCATGGAATTATTATGGTAAATCTCCCTGAAGATGTTGATCCATACGATATAACTTTTGCACCCATTCTTTCTAACGTATCACAACAAAATCTGCAATATGTTACTACCACATTCTTTCACGTCTTTGGGGATTTAGATTCGATACAAACTATTGATGAAGTAAAGCATTGGGGTGCAGTCTATCTAGGTCTCAATGAGGATCGAATGGATGAATACAACGAAGTGTCAATATGGAACGATACTCAAAAAGCAGCGGTAGTATTTCCAACTTTTACCAGTGCTGCGTATGGAGAGCCGGGTTTTTATACATACTATAGGGGAGAATGTGATGAATGTACAACAACTAACATAAAAATTCCTAGACTATTTTTTCCATCAAGTGGTAATGCAATTCAATCTTTCTCATTAATGGGTTATAAGGTTCTAGATGATATTGAGATTGATAAAAATCCAAGTATACTAGAAAAATACGACAAAATAATCATGTTACATAATGAATATGTGACACAAAAAATGTTTGATGTCATAACAAATCATCCCAATGTGATTTATCTTTACCCCAATGCACTTTATGCAGAAATTGAAGTTGATTATGAGGCCAATCTCATAACACTCATCCGAGGCCATGGATATCCAGACGCTGAAATATCCAATGGGTTTGATTGGGAATTTGATAATACACATCCATATGAATATGACACTGAATGTTCTAACATGGAATTCTACAGGATTGATAACGGTTGGATGACAAACTGTTATCCGGAACAGGTATTCACTAATTCTGTTAATGGAACACACAAAATATTAAAACTAATCAAAGAATTATAGCGGGGAGTAGATTTGAACTACTGATTTTCGGGTTATGAGCCCGACGGGATGACCTGACTTCCCCACCCCGCTGAACAAAAATTCTTTATGCGCTATATACGCCTTTATCAAACTCGGAATAATTATTAGGATTCACAGATTCAGTTTCTTATGGATAAACGACTTAGAATTGCTGGGATTGTAGCCGCATTAATTTTTGCTGTGATAATATGGGTTTCCCCATCTAATCCTCCACCAATACCAGCACCTGTGACAAGCTTCAGCAATGAATTTGTAGAAATTATAGCAACGGATTTAGAAAAACCTTGGAGCATTGGTTTTGGTGATGATAAGATATTTCTCACAGAAAAAGATGGACGTGTTAGAATCATTGAATCTGATACTTTACTTGACGATCCATTAATTACATTAAGAACTGCGAATGTACCTGATGGTGGATTATTAGGACTTGCAGTACACCCAAATTTTAGCGAAAATCATTTTCTTTATCTCTATTATACATATGAGGAAGATGGTATACTATGGAATAAAATTCTCAGAGTTTCTGAATCACAAAATAAGATTGTTGAAACAAAAACAATCCTTGATAAAATTCCTGGTTCTATGTTTGTCAACGGTGGCATACTGAAATTTGGTCCAGATGAAAAACTCTATGTAGGTACTGGTTCCATATCAGATTCCTCCCACGGTTCTCAAGATCTGAAATCATTGGAGGGAAAAATTCTCAGATTAAACGATGATGGAACAATACCTGACGATAACCCATTTTCTAATTCTCCAGTATTTTCATATGGTCATCGAGATCCAAAAGGTATGGCTTGGGACAAAGATGGAAATCTTTTCATGACAGAAATCGGCCCTTCAACAAACGATGAAATCAATTTAATCCATGCAGGAAAAAATTATGGTTGGCCTGAACATGAATGCATAGGAAGTGGAAAATTTATTGCCGCACTAAATTGCTATGATCCTGGCATCGAGCCAGGCGGAATCATATTTTATTACGGAGATAAACTTGACGTGAAAAAATCTCTTCTAATGGCTACCTTGAAGGGTTCACATCTATTTAGCCTTGAAATTGATGAAAATGATCTAGAATCTCAGACAATAATACTTAGTGGAGTAGGGAGGATTAGAGATGTGGTTCAGGGTCCAGACGGCTATATCTATTTAATAACTTCTAATACGGATGGAAAAGGTTTTCCAGATGGTAATGATGATAAGTTATTGAGGCTATTAAAATAAAATGAGAGATTCATCCATATCAAAATTTTTTGAAAAAACCCTAAAAGAAAGACTTGGCGTTGTGGCAGATTTTTCTCAGTTATCACAAGACGAATTAAAAATTATTGAAGATGCCACCGGAGGAATTTCTTTTGAAAAAGCTGATAACATGATAGAAAATGCAATAGGAACATTCTCACTCCCATTAGGAATTGCAACAAATTTTAGAATTAACGGTAAAGACTATCTTATCCCAATGGTGATTGAGGAACCATCAGTGATTGCAGCTTCTTCTAAAGCAGCGAAAACTGCTAGGATTCATGATGGGTTCAAGGCAGAAGCTGATGAATCATACAGTATTGGACAAATTCAAGTGGTTGATACAGATGTTCAAGCAGCAATACCCAAAATCATTGGCGCTTCCCATGACATCCTAAATCTTGCCAATGAACAAAGTAATACATTATCTAAACTAGGAAAGGGTGCAAAAGAAATTTCATGTAAAGACATAGAGACAGATTCTGGTCACATGTTAATTGTTGAATTATTGATTGATGTAGGAGATGCTATGGGTGCAAATGTAACAAATACGATGTGTGAAGCTGTGGCACCAATGATAGAGAAATTATCTGGCGGAAAAACTCTACTCCGTATTCTTTCTAATTATTCCACAAAAAGAATGGTTCGTGCTTCTGCTGTATTTGATAAAGATGAGATTGGTGGGGAAGGAGTTGTTGATGACATGATCTTAGCTTTTCAATTTGCCGATAATGATACATACAGAGCAGTAACTCACAACAAAGGTGTAATGAACGGAGTAATTGCTGTAGCTAACGCAACAGGACAAGATAGTAGGGCTATTGAAGCCGCTGCTCATGCATATGCATCAAAAACCGGATCTTATCGCTCTTTAACCAAATGGGAAAAGGATGGCAACGGAAACTTGGTTGGAAATTTTGAATTACCACTCTCTGTAGGCATAGTTGGTGGGGTTATTCAGCACCATCCAATCGCAAAAATCTGTACAAAGATACTTGGTGTCTCTACGGCTCAAGAGCTTTCATGTGTTATTGCTGTAGTAGGCTTGGCTCAAAACTTTTCTGCCATGCGTGCTTTAGCGACAGAAGGAATTCAAAAAGGTCACATGAAATTACATGCAAGAAAGGAAAAACAAAATTCATAAACAGATCGCATTTATATAACCTTAAGATATTATGAAAAAAATTGCACCAGTAAAATTTTCAATTCCTAAAGGAAGCCTAGAAGAGGCTACGTTCAAGCTACTAGAAGAATCATGGACAAAAGTCAGGCGAAGACCAAGAACTTATCGTGTATTCTTGGATGATCCAGATATTCAAGTCAAAATGCTTCGTCCTCAAGAGATTCCAACCCTGGTCGGAGACGGTCTGTATGATGTAGGTATCACAGGACAGGATTGGGTTGATGAGAATAAGGCAGATGTTGAGAAACTACTTGATTTAGAATATGGAAAAATTAAACTCGTAATTGCCATTCCTGACAGTTACAAGTACAAGTCACTTGACGAGATGATTTTGGCTTATGGAAAGAAGAAAAAGACACTTAGAATTTCATCAGAGTATCTCACAAACGCTTCAAAGTTTACAAAAAAATGTAAATCATACAAAAAACTCTACGGTTCAAAAGATCCTCAAATTGTTACTCCTTGGCTACGCTTGGGAACTAACAAAAATGTTCAGATTCACCTATCTTTTGGTGCAACAGAAGCCAAACCACCGGAAGATGTTGATGCTATAATGGATGTTACCGAGACAGGAACAACTTTGAAACAAAATCAATTGAAGATAGTAGATACAGTAATGCAGTCAAGCGCACACTTGATTGCCAACAAGAAATCTCTAAAGGATAAGAAAAAACGTCAAAAAATATTTGATATTGTTACACTAATGAGAGGTGCAGTTCAGGGCAGAAAGTACTTACACATTTACATGAATGTGAAGGAAAAGAATCTGAAAAAACTGCTAACAGAAATTACCTCTCTTAAGAGACCTACCGTCAGCCCACTCAGTGAGAAAGGATGGTATGGTGTAAACACCGTAATCCCCAAGTCAGAATTTCACAAATTAGTTCCTAAACTAAGAAAGATTGCACAGGGATTGGTAGTTCACGAGCCAAGACAAATACTGGAACTTGAGGAGATAAAACGTGACGAAGAGAATTGATCAAGATATTACAGGTTCGTAATATTGACAGCTTTGTAGAATCTAGGCGTCAAAAGACCTCAGACAAAGACATTCACACAGTTCTGGCAATATTGGATGACGTAAGAAAAAATGGAGATTCTGCTGTCAAAAAATACGAACAGAAATTTAATGGAAGAAAGACTTCACAACTACGTGTAAGCGAAAAAGAGATCAATAAAGAAAAAATTACTGAAGCACAGTTTGATGCACTACGAAGTTCTGCTTTAAGAGTATCAATTACTCAAAGACGACTTAAGAAAGGATTAATTGGCTCAGTTAGCAAGCTTCGAGGCATCTCGTTTATACCGATTGCAAGTGTAGGTTGTTACGTACCTGGAGGCCAAGCTAGGTATCCAAGTTCTGCCATAATGTCTGCTATCACTGCAGCTGAAGCTGGTGTCAAGAGAATTGTAATTACATCCCCACCAGGACCTGATGGAAAGATTGATCCAATGACAATTACTGTTGCTAAGAAATGTGGTGCAGAGATTTACAAGGTTGGTGGGGCACAAGCAATTGGTGCATTGGCATACGGAACAAAATCAATACCTAAAGTTGATAAAATTGTTGGACCTGGAGGAAAATTTGTTAGCATTGCAAAATTAATTGTCAGTGAACAAACTTCTATTGATATGATTGCAGGACCAACAGAACTTGGAATCATAGCAGATTCAAGTGCAAATCCTGAGTTAGTTGCATTAGACTTGATTTCTCAAGCAGAACACAGCAATGATACTATGTGTTTTGTTATCACAACGTCAAAAACCGTGGCAAAACAAATTCAAAAATTACTTGAAAAATTAATTTCAGATGTAGAGAGGAGTGTAATTGTAAAGCAAAGTATCTCAAAAAATGGATTCATTGCTGTATGCAAGAATGAAAAAGAAATGGTTGAATTAGCAAACAAGATTGCACCAGAACACATGGAACTGATGGTGAAAAATGCCAAAACTCTTTCAAAAAAGATTACAGGCGCAGGCTTATTGCTAATAGGAAAAAACACACCATCTTCTGCAAGTGATTACCTTCTGGGTACTAACCACATACTTCCAACTAATGGATTTGGGAGAACGAGAGGCGGATTGTCTGTTTTAGATTTTCTAAAGCTACAGACTACGGTTGAAGAAAAAAAATCAGGATTAAAATCGATCTCAGACAAACTAAAAACATTAACAGATGCGGAAGGCTTACCAAACCACTACGAGGCAGTAAAGAGGAGATTAGATTGAACAAAGAATTCCAAAAGAAACTAAACGAGTTGTCAAAACTCTCTGGATATGAAAAGCCAAAGAAGATTTCAGGTTCATTAAAGCTGGATTCCAACGAAAACTTTGCTATCGGGAAACAATTTCAGTCGGA
>Ga0066867_10000280_pt1 | contig 24793 bp, 20 predicted proteins | sample ETN01SmetaG_4_FD_65606 | JGI IMG/M metagenome (GOLD analysis project Ga0066867, IMG submission 65606) | Marine microbial and viral communities from oxygen minimum zone, Eastern Pacific Ocean - ETNP2014F12-01SV261 | ecosystem: Environmental > Aquatic > Marine > Oceanic ... | reverse complement strand
GGTAGTCTGGTATCTGATTATAGAAGTCAAATAATCAATATGGATGGATTTGATAGTATGCAAACTCCAATTTCTCATACTTTATTTTCTCAAGATGCTGAATTTGAAATTGGCGGTCTTAGTACCCAAGACCTCTCTCAAGAGCTGGTTACTCCTTATCATTTACTGAATGCAAGAGCTGATAAAAATCAATTTTTTTCCTATTACAACTATTCTAGCGATTCATTTTTTAGCCATGGAATAAATGGAAGTTGGTTAATGGGAATTTTTAAAGATCCAGAATTAAGGGCCACAAGGAACTTAAGGTCTCAATTTAGCAACCCATGGTTAAACTTTAGCGCAGCAGGAACTACTTTTGGCTCAATATTAAAAAGCAATGATAGTTTTGATGTTGCTGTTGCAATTTCAGCAGGTAGAAACAAATTTAAAACAAACGAAATTTTTGGCGAAAGAAACTCAAGCACCACTGCTCTTTTGGAAATTCAACCAAAATTCTATATGCCTTCGGTGCAATTAGGCTTAATGAAAGAAAATGATGCTAGCTTAGGATTAAGTGGGTCAGGAGCATTTAATGGAAGCAATAATCAGCTGACTTCATTTATAGGTCTTTCCAATTCAATTAATACAATGGGGGGCAAGCTATTTGGATCATTTTACTGGGGTCAATCTAACGGCATTTCTAATGAACTTGGCATGATTAAATCTCTATCAAGCCTATACTCATCTGCTTTTGGAATTGGGTTCTTAAAATCATCTATTTTTAATAATAATGACTCGTTGATAGTAACTATCGATCAACCAATCCGACTAGAATCTGGAAAGCTTCAACTAAATGTTCCTACATACAGGACCAAAGAAAAAAATGTTTTGTTTAATTCAATAAGTTTTAATCTTGATCCAAGTGGAAGAGAGATTCATTCAAAAGTAGAGTATTTAACTGCATATAAAAATATTGGCTTTGGTTTAACTCTAGGTTACAAATCAGATCCTTATCACATAAAATTTATGGATGACTATTGGTATACGTCATTAGGTTTTAATATAAAAATCTAATTTTTTTCATAGGGGGGATATGGAAAAAACATTTGATAAAAAGGTCATATATATTACTGGCGCAAGTGCGGGCATTGGGTATGCGACCGCTGAACTATGTTTAAAAAAAGGTGCAACAGTAATTATTACTGGTCGTGATAAGGAAAACCTAAAAAATGCTGAAAAAGAGCTCTTAAAAATATCATCAAATGTTATTGCGCATAACGTTGATGTAAGTAATGAGTCCCAAATTATAAACTCATTGCAAGATGTATATAAATCTTGTGGACAAATTGATGGATTGGTCAACAATGCCCCATCAATTCATGCAGGAAAAATTATTGATCTAGATCTACCTGCTTGGAAAACGAACTTCAAAGCAAATCTTGATGCGGTGTTTTTGACAACAAAGACAGTCTTGCCATGGATGATCGAGGCGAAGAAAGGGGCGATTGTAAACGTAGCTTCTGTAGTTGGATTAAAAGGAGTTGCCTACATGTCAGCGTATGGGGCTGCAAAGGCAGGATTAATTAATTTTTCTAGAGCCAGTGCTGTTGAAGCTGCGCCTCATGTCAGAGTAAATTGTGTTATCCCCGGCGCTGTCCTTACGCCTGCAACAGAAAGAGCAATACCAGCTAAAGAAATGATGGATAAAACAATCCAAACTATTCCTCTTAAAAGGATTGCAAAACCCACTGAGCTTGCTCATCCTATTGTGTTCTTACTTGGCTCTGAAGCCTCTTTCATTACAGGTGCTAGCTTGGTAGTTGATGGTGGAAAAACAGGAGATTTAAATGCTGGAAACTGAAATAACCCCTAATGACTTAAAATGGCATTCAGAAATAGAAGCTGCTCAGATAGTTTCTAATCCTAACGTTATAAATTGGAATGATGAAGCTGATCTAGTTATTGTTGGCCTTGGTGGTGCTGGTATTGCAGCGGCCAACGAAGCATTGGATCAGGGGCATTCAGTGATTGGAATTGATAAGACTTCTGGGGGTGGTGCAACAGCTCGCAGTGGAGGTATTTTTTATGCTGGAGGAGGAACTCCTATACAAAAAGAAGCTGGAGTAGAAGATTCAGTAGAAAATATGTTTAATTATTTAATTCAAGAAACAGGCGATATCGTCAAAGAGACTACCTTAAAAAAATTCTGTAAGACATCTGCTGAAAATACACAATGGTTGATGGACAATGGTGTGCAATTTAATTCCCAATATTATAAAACTAAAACGAGTTATCCAGGCGCAGGTTATTTTCTTTACCACTCTGATAACTCCCTTGTACCAAGCTACATGGAGAATGCCTTGCCAGCTCCCAGGGGTCATAGAGGATATGAAGAAGGTCCATTTAAACCAATAGGTGTTGGAGGTACAATATTTTATCCCCTAAAGAAATCAGCAATCTCTAAAGGCTTGAAAATCTTTCCTCAGACTGAAGCACGTTCTTTAGTGATATCAACAGAAGGTAGAGTGCTCGGAATAAAAGCTTTAATGCTTCCTTCTGGAAAAATTGCAGAAAAACATAAAAAACTCATGTCTAAAGCCGAAACATTTCAAATGCTGATTCCGCAAAATATGCCAGGAGCTTTTATTCCCCAATTTATAGGTAAAATTTATGTTAATCGTGCCCAAAAAATCGAAAAGAATTACCGAGAAGTTGTTCACATAAAAGCCAACAAAGGAGTGTGCTTATCTGCAGGTGGATTTATCTTTAATCGAGAGATGGTTGAAAATAATGCGCCTAAATATAAAGATGGAATGCCTTTAGGAACCTCTCATGATACAGGCTCTGGAATCAGACTTGGTCAAAGCGTTGGCGGAAAAACTGATCATATGAATAGAGTAACAGCATGGAGAATGATTAATCCGCCAATGGCATTTGCAAGAGGTCTTGTGGTAAACAAGAATGGTGTGAGATTTGGAAATGAAATGGTCTATGGAGCAACCCTTGGAGATGCCATGTGCGAGGATCATAAAGGTAAAGCTTATTTAATTTTAGATCAAGAGCTTTTTACTAAAGCAAAAGAAGAGGCAGCTGCAGCTCTTCCATTTCAAAGAGACTCGGCAAGGGTTCTGATGTATTTTAATGCTAAAAAAAGAAAGACTCTTCAAGAATTGTCTAAAATATATGACATACCAGAAAATAACCTAACTGATGCTATAAATAAATATAATGCTGCAGCTAGAAATGAAACAAACTGTGAATTTCAAAAAAACTCAAAAGATATGAAGGAGCTTAAACCCCCCTTCTATATAATGGATATTTCCATAGATTCAAGCATGGCGCCTTTACCATGTTTAACCTTAGGAGGTTTAAAGGTTAATGAAGAAACAGGCGAAGTATTAAATCAATCAAATGTTGAGATTCCAGGCTTATACGCAGCAGGAAGAACCGCTGTAGGCATATGTTCAAATATTTATGTTTCAGGCTTATCGGTCGCTGATTGTATCTTTTCAGGAAGAAGAATAGGTCAAAACCTTAATTAAAGGAGAGAGAGAATGAATTTAGATTTTGCGTCGGTTTGGGAAATGGTTTCAGATTTAGTGCCTGAAAATGATGCTTTGATATGTGGTGAAGATATTGTTTCATGGAAAGAATATGACGACAGGTCAAGTAAAATTGCATCTGCGTTAAGCGAAGTGGGGCTCGGGGCTAATTCAAAAGCTGGTCTTTATTTAAACAACTCCAATGAATACTTAATTGCTCAATATGCGATCTTTAAAATTGGCGGTATCCCAATAAATGTTAACTACCGTTATGTTGAGGAAGAATTAATCTACCTACTGGAAAACTCAGATGCTGAAGCAGTTTTTTATCATGCGTGCTATAGCTCAAGAATAAAGGAAATTGCTGGATCTCTTCCTAATATCAAGGCTTGGATAGAAGTTTCAGATGGAACAGAATCAAAATTTGATCAATCTTTAAAATATGAAGAGCTCTTGAACCAGCATCCTCCCATGAAAAGAATTCATCGAGATCCTGAAACCATTTATATGCTTTATACCGGCGGTACAACTGGAATGCCTAAGGGTGTAATGTACAAACAAGGAGAGTTCCTTGTTTATCTTTTTAGAACACTTAAGGCAATGGGCTACGATATTCCTGAAGATTTAAGTGACCTAGAATCAAGAATAGAAGCATCAAAATCCAGTAATGCATTCATAAGGAGTGTAGTTGGATGCCCTCTTATGCATGGAACAGGTATGTGGCTAGGTGCATTCTTACCCCTGCTTCTTGGTGGTACTGCAATAACCACAAGCAATCTTGGTTTTAATCCAGATCAGTTATGGGCTCAAGTTCAAAACAAAAAAGCAACGAATATTGTGATTGTTGGTGATGCATTTGCAAAACCGATGCTTGATGCCTTAAATAGAGGCGTATCAGATGGTAATGCCTATGATATAAGTTCTGTACAGGTAATTATTTCAAGTGGTGTTATGTGGAGTGCTGAAGTTAAACAGGGACTGTTAGAGCATCATGATATGAAGTTAATGGATACAATGGGATCCACAGAAGGTGGAATGGGTGCCTCTGTAACAACAAGAGACAACCCCCCAGCTACAGCTAAATTTGCTCTCAATCCAGGTGTAATTGTTTTAGCGGATGATGGAGAGATTCTTACCCCAGGATCTGAAAAGATAGGCCTAATTGGAACATCTGGTCTTGTTCCGGTTGGTTATTATAAAGATGAAAAAAAATCTGCTGAAACATTCAGAGAGGTTGATGGCGTCAGATATAGTTTTCCTGGCGACTATGCAAAACTTGAGGTAGATGGAACAATTACTCTATTAGGGAGAGGCAGTAATTGCATAAATTCTGCAGGTGAAAAAATTTACCCAGAAGAAGTTGAAGAAGCATTAAAAAAAGATGCTTTGGTTTTTGATTGTTTGGTGGTTGGTATGCCAGATAAAAAATTTGGCCAAAAAATTGTAGCAGTTGTTTCAACTGTAGATAATCAGCAGGTTAATGAATCTGAGTTAATTGAAAATACTAGAAAAAGCATTGCTGGATATAAGCTGCCTAAAACTATTCTATTTACCGATGAAGTACAAAGAGCTCCAAATGGAAAAGCAAATTATAAATGGGCTAAAGCTTTTGCAGAAGAGCAATTAATATAAACTACACTCTAAATCCAATTACAAACAATGAAAAGATTCAAAGGTAAAGTTGCTATAGTTACAGGGGCTGGATCAGGAATTGGCAGATCTACAGCCTTGAGAATGGATGCTGAAGGGGCAATTCTTATTATTGTAGATATTAATGAGGATGAGCTTACTAAAACCAAATCCATGCTGACAAATGCAGAATCAACTTCTAAAGTATTGGATATTTCTTCACCAGTTGATATTAATAAATTTTTTAAAGATATAAGTAAATTAGACGCTCTAATCAATGTTGCCGGTATTTTAAGGTTCGATAACTCTCATGAGGTTCAAATAGATGATTGGAATAAAATTCTTGATGTAAATCTTACCGGAACATTTTTTATGTGTAGCTATGCTCTTCCATTACTTCTTAAAAGTAAGGGAGCAATAGTTAATGTTTCATCAACCGCTGCCCTTGGATCTCATGCTTGGACTGCAGCCTACAGCGCATCAAAAGGAGGAATTAGCGCCTTTTCTAAGACTCTAGCAGTTGAATATGGAATGAAGGGCTTAAATGTTAATTGTGTTTGTCCTGCTTCAATTGAAACCCCTATGTCAACCAACCCCAACATGCCAAAAGATATTGATACTAGGCTTTTAAAAAAAATAATGCCTCTTGATGGAGTTAATAGATCTCCCGATGACATTGCTAGCACGATTGCTTTTTTAGCTTCTGAGGATGCCATACATATTAATGGAATTGATTTGAGGGTAGATGGAGGCCTGCTTACATAAAAATGAAATTCTTATTGTTCCTACTTGTAGCTTGTACATTAAATATAGAAGCTGCAATTTTTAATTCAAAGGCAATTGTTCATCCTGAGGTTGGTAAAAATGGCATGGTTGTTTCGCAGCATTACCTTGCTACAAATGCTGGTCATTCCATCCTTGCAGAAGGTGGTAATGCCTATGATGCATCTATAGCAGTTGCATTTGCTTTGGCTGTGGTCTTGCCAAGAGCAGGTAATATTGGCGGCGGTGGATTTATGGTGATGTTTGATGAAGCTTCGCACAAAAGCTTCAGCATTGACTACAGAGAAATGGCACCTGAAGCTGCAACTAAGAATATGTTTCTTTCTTCAGATGGATCTGTAGATAAGAAAAGAGCTACTCAAGGAATCTTATCGATTGGAGTTCCTGGTACAGTTTATGGAATGTGGGAAGTGCATAAGAAATTTGGGAGCTTGCCCTGGTCTACATTATTAGCTCCTGCAATTGAATTAGCCGAAGATGGATTTCTTATTTCTCCGTTCATGGCTGATGCGCTTAATGAACGATATGAAAAACTCGCAAAATATAAGAATTTTAAAAGTATTTTTTACTCAAATTATCCAGTGCAAATGCACCAGAGGCTCAAACAACCAAGTCTAGCCAATACCTTAAAAACAATCTCCATAAATGGTGTAAAGGGTTTTTATGAGGGCGCAGTAGCAACTAAAATTGATACTTTTATGAAAGAAAATGGTGGATTAATTACTAAAAAAGATCTAAAAAATTACCGTCCAATCTGGCGAGAAACTCTTCGTGGTAATTTTAATGAGCATGAGATAGTGACCATGGGCCCTCCTTCATCTGGTGGCGTCCATATTATTCAGATGCTAAATATTCTAGAAAATTATGACTTAATTAAGATGCGTCATAACTCTCCAACTTATACAGCATTACTAATAGAATCAATGAAGTATGCATACGCTGATAGATCTAAATACCTAGGTGATCCAGAGTTTTTTGACGTTCCAGTTCAATCACTTATCAGCAAAGAATATGCAAAAAAAATATATAAGAAGATCAAACTTAACTCGATCACACCCTCTGAAAAGATTCTTCCTGGATCTGAATTGGAGCATGAAAGTTTAGATACAACTCATTTTTCAGTTGCTGATAAAAATGGAAACGTTGTTTCAAATACCTACACTTTAAATTCAGGCTTTGGGTCTGGTGTAGTGATTGATGGAACTGGAATTTTAATGAACAACGAAATGGATGATTTTGTCTCGGCACCAGGAGTGCCTAATCAATTTGGGTTAATTGGCGGAGAGGCAAATAAAATTGAGCCATTTAAAAGACCTTTAAGCTCTATGACACCAACCATAGTCCTGAAAGAAGGTAAGCCTATTTATGCAACTGGTTCTCCTGGCGGCTCCAGGATTATTACAACTGTTCTTCAATTTCTGCTAAATACCCTAGTCTTTAAAATGGAAATTTCTGATGCAACTGTTGTTCCTAGAATACATCATCAGTGGAAGCCAGATGTTCTAATGTTAGAAACAGGCTTTGATATTCAACACGCTAATAAGATTGAATCATTGGGCCAAAAGATATATTTTTCGGGGCCTGGAACTGCATTAGAAAGCGTAGAAATAAAAAATGGTTTATTTTATGGCTTTGGAGATACAAGACGCCCGGATTCGAAAGCTAAAGGACTATAATCTATGCTAGATAAACTTTTAATAATTACTCTCTATGCTATCCCAACGATCAGTCTATTGATCGTATGCTTCTTGATTTCACGCAAAAAATAATCAATCAATCATGGAGTTAGTTTTGACTAATTTATTATTGATTGCGCTTGGTGGCTGTCTTGGGAGTTTTGCTTCAATATTAATTTACAGGTTGCCATTAAAAAATAGCGAAGTTAATATTTTAAAGCCTAGATCATTTTGCCCTCTATGCAAAAATCAACTGACAATTGTGCAGCTTATTCCATTCGTAGGATATCTTTATAGTAGAGGAACTTGTCAAACGTGTGATGCCAAAATAAGCTCCAGCTATTTAATTCACGAAGTATTAATTGCTGCATTTATTTTATTTATATTTAATAAAATGGAATTTATCAATCTTTCAGCATGGGTGATCGTCTTGATTGTGATTAGCTTGTATATTCAATCAATAATAGATATGCAGACTCTCAATTTATTTCAGCCTCTTAGCATCATTTTAGTTATAGCTGGGTTATTGCTTAATATATCAAATGGATTTTTTACAATTCCTTTAGATGCATTGCTTGGATTAATTTTTGGATATGGAATATTATTTTGCATCAATCAAGTATATAAAATGATGAGATCAATAGATGGAATTGGGTCTGGTGATTTCTTATTGCTTGGAGGAATTGGATCTGTTTTTGGCGCTTCAGCTATCGGGCCAATTCTATTAATTGGATCAAGCATTACTTTATGCCTATACGTTGTTTATAAAAATAAAGATAGGGATCTTCCGTTAGGATTTGGCTTAGGCTTAGCTGGAATTATTTATTGCTTAATGTTTATTTATATTTAATCTTCTGCAAGACCGGGAGGAAAAACTCCCTCGTGAAATGGATATGGCAAAGATAACATGCCCAAATTTTTAAATTCATCAATAAACTCTTTTGCCATAACCCCATCAATATCCTGCACTGACCAACCTTCGTCTTTTTTCAAAGTTTTGCCATAATGTGGTTGAATCATCAAAGCGAGTCTTTCCCCTCCACATCCAAATATTTGACCACTAATTTTATTTGCTAAGTCGCTGGATAGGTATGCAATTAATGGGCCATTTGATGTCGGGTCTATGAATGCCAGATTATCATTATCTGTATTTTTGCTTGAAGCAAAAGTTGCAGACATTCTTGTTGAGCCTGTGGGACCAATCGCATTCACTCTAATCCCATACTTAGCTAGCTCAATTGCCCAAGTATATGTCATTGATGCAATAGCGCCTTTTGCTGCAGCATAATTTGTTTGTCCGAAGTTGCCAAAATGAGCGCCTGAAGTAGTATTAATAATTGATCCGCCTCTCCCAGATTCTTTCATTTTCAGGGCTGCTAATTGAGAAGACCAAAAAGTACCTTTGACATGGATATTCCAGACAGAATCAAAGTCTTCATCGGTCATTTTTAATAAAGATTTATCTCTAAGGACTCCCGCATTATTAACAAGGATATCAATGTTACCGAACTCTTTAACACATTCTTCAATTAAAAGTCTGCAGCCCTCTTTGGATGAGATATCCTGACTGCTGCTCTTAGCAACCCCTCCATCATCTAATATTTCTTTCACAACTTTTTCAGCTTCTTCAGAATCTATATCATTAACCAACACAGAAGCTCCAGATTTAGCCAGGTGAAGGCAGTGCCCTCTCCCAATACCTCTTCCACCTCCAGTAACAATTGCAGCTTTATTTTTAAGCAGTTCCTTCAAGGCACTCTCCTATTAAAAATGAATAATGACTATATTTTTTAACATAACAAATGCAAAATAAATAGAGTTGTAATTCATAATAGTAAATATAGATAAATAAATGATAGATCATATAACTCAAAGAAAACATTTTCCCGAAGGCTCTGCGATCGTTATTGGAGGAAGTGGAGGCATTGGCTCGGCAATATGTAAAACATTTGCTTCGTATGGTGTTCCTGTAATATTTTCTTATCATGGCAATGAAACTGCAGCCAATGATTTAAAAAAAGAAATTTTAGATCACGGGGGAGTTGTTTCATCAAAAAAACTATCAATCAATGATAAAACTCAAGTAGAGAGTTTCTTCCAAGAATTAGAAAATGAACGAATTCATAGCATAGTGAATGCGACTGGATCAGATATAAGAATGAAATGGATCAATGAGTTGTCTTATGAGGAATGGGATGACGTTATGAGAACAGATGCAGATGGATTTTTTAATATCATTAAAAATAGTATCCCAATTCTTAGGAAATTTGGGGGTTCGTACACAACTCTTAGTTCTATTGGGTTATCTAGATGGCCTGCAAAAGATGTTCTTTCTGTTGCGCCTAAAGCAGCTATTGATGCCTTGATTAATGGAATTGCAAAAGAAGAAGGTCGAAATAATATTAGAGCTAATTCTATTCAACTTGGAATTATTGAAGCAGGGATTTTTTTAAGAATTAAAGGTAAAGATTACGATGAACGATACATTGAAGCTGCAAAAAATAATACTGCTCTTAAAAAATTAGGAGAAGCCCAGGACGTTGCGGATGCGGTAATCTTCCTTGCTTCAGATCGGGCTAAATATATAACTGGTCAAACTTTATATCTTGACGGTGGTTACAGGATTTAATCTACACATAAGGAGGGTTTATGCCAACAAAAGAACAAATTGAAACAACAATGAAGATTCATTTTAATACCTGGAATAATGAAGAAAAAGAAAAGTGGATGGACAATTGGACTGATGATGTAGTGATGTTTGATCCTGTAGGAGGTCCTGATAAAAATGGAAAAATAGCTCTTGAAGAAACTTGGAGAAATAGTTTTAAAGATGGGCATCACTGGAAAATAGAGCCAGTTTTTATGCAAATATGCGAAAACCAAGCCGCTCTTCATGTCAAAAATTATGGGACTGTAGAGAACCAGCCAATTGAACTTGATAGTATTGAGATATATTGGATAAATGAAGATGGAAAGGTTTACAAGGTTCAAACATACTTTGGCCCACCTGAGGGAAGAACTCTTGATCCATTTTTTTCTAAAAAAGAAATTTGAAGTTTAGAGCTTTATAAAAAAGTCTCTTCTTTTGAAGAAGCTTATTTTTGGCTACAAAGTATTAGACCCGCTAATATGTTTACCAGCAATAAATCCAAATGTCATTGCAGGTCCAATGGTAGCTCCAGGACCTGGATAAGTAGTTAGTAGAGCTGGAGTACAATTCCCTGAAGCATATAGGCCAGGAATTGGATCATTATTTTTATTGATAACTTGTCCATGGTTATTTATCACCATCCCACCGCATGTAGCGAATTCTCCAGGATCAATTCTCATTGCATAAAATGGGGCTTGGGTAACTGAACCTAGGCAAGGATTAGCAAGACTTTGATCGCCTGAGAATCGATCTCTTTCATTATCTCCCCTTTGAAAATCTAAGTCCTTGCCAGTTTTTGAATATTCATTAACTTTTTGAATAGTGTCTATTAATCCATCAGGATTTATTCCTGTTTTTTTTGCTAATTCTTCAATAGAACTTGCACGAGTAATAAAATTATCATTAAACCAATTTTTATGAACAAATTTTACTAGAGAGTCTGGGAAAAACTTTCCTGGCATAAGGGGGCCAACTGGATAATTTTTACGATGTTCGGCATCAAAGATCATATACATTGGTGTGAAAGATTCTCCTTCTTCCTGTTTTTTTAATACTTCAAGCATAAAAGTAAGATAATTTTGAGACTCATTAGAAAAACGTTTCCCAGATTTATTAACTGTATAGTTCCCTGGCATTGATTTCTCTACTTCACTTAGTCTTGGAAAATCTTCATCAGGAGCTTTTAGCGTTGTAACCCACCAGGCTTTATCCATAAACTTTAACTGCGCTCCAATAGCTTCTGCAGCTTTAATAGGATCTCCGGTATTAGTTTTTGGTTCACAACCCCAATCAGCATTAGTTGGTTTAGGCAGATATTCTTCTCTCATAGATTGATTCTGACCAAATCCACCTGAGGCAACAATAATACCTCTAGCAGTTTTAATACGTATCATTTGACCATCTTTTTTTACTACTGCGCCAACAACCCTATTATTTTTAAAAATGTACTCTTTTAATTCCGTAGATCTCCATATAGGAATATTTCTTTTTTTTACTGAAGAAATTAATCTTGTAACTGAGGCAGCACCAAAGGCCAATCGTCTCGATCTTTTACGTTTAATTCTCCATGGAATATCTAGCCAATACTTAAAAAATATTTTTAAAAATAATCTAAGCCATCCCGGTGACTGAGTAGTAAATGCATGGGACTCTTCAAAATTAACTCCATATCTTCCAAAAAGAATAGTTTGAGGTCCAGAAGGATGGAGATTATCTACATCGTCTCCTAAAATATCAGCTGAAACTGGCAGAGGCTCAAGCGCACGATTTCCAAGTTTAACTCCTGGAGCATCTTGAAAATAATCTGGATAATGCTCAAGACTGGTATATCTTACATCAGTATTTTCTTCCATGAATCTAACCATCTTTGGGCCTTGATCAAGATATGTATCAATCAAGGGCTCATTAAATTCATCTGCTGGAATTGTGGCTTTTAAGTATTCTTTAGCTTCAGATATAGAGTCCTGTGCGCCCTTTTCTTTTCCAAGGTGATTATCAGGGATCCATATAACTCCACCAGAAGTGGCGCTTGTACCTCCAATGAGATGACTTTTTTCAATAATTAATATTTTTGCAGGGTTTGCAATATCAGCTGTTAATGCAGCCGTTAATCCACCACAGCCGCTACCAACTACAAGTACATCAAAAATTTCATCAAACTGATCTGACATAAATAGAACCCTATACAGTATATTCTTTGCGTTGTTCTAATTTTTTTGGAACTTGGTCTCTATCAATATAAAATTGGTCATACCACTCCCTAAGTTTATGCAATGGACCGTCTCCATCACACAATAGCGGATTATCAACTCTAAATTTATTGTGCCAAATGACGACATCCTGCTTAAAAGAAAGTTGTGTCATTTCAGTATATTCTGCAATCACGGCTTTGTTCTCTTCTTCGCTAAGATGAGGAATATTTTGAACTTTAACTCCATGGCGAAGCAAAAAGCTATCTCTATCAATAGGAACATGGCTAACCAATTGAATTGAGCTATGGGAAAATCCACCAGCCTCATTGTCAATTGCTGCAATCATATAAGCTGGCCCATAATATGTAGCAGAAGATCTTAATTCACCCCCTTCACCAAATTCAGAACCTTCATCATTAAATGCATTCATAATTTGAGTTGCCTTGTGTCCTTCAAAAATATTCTTAAAAAGAGATGGTGCTTTTAAACCATGAACGGTAATAAAGTGAGCTTTATCTGACATATTGTCGATAAGCTCACGGCAATTAATATGTATCACGTTCTCTTCAATGACCCAATCAGACCAATCTTCAGCAAATGCAGATTCTTCCCTAGGAACAATCTCATTTTCTAATGGTGGCAATCCCTCAGGATCATTCCATATAAATAGCAAATGGTTCTCCTCACAAACAGGCCAACTTCTAATTCTTGCATTTTTTGGAATTTTTTTTGCGTAAGGAATATCCAGACACATTCCTTCAGCGCCCCAGCCCCAATCATGATAAGGACATCTAACAACATCGCCATCAACCTTACCCATTGTTAGATCACCGCCCATGTGTGGGCAAGTAGCTTCTAGAACAACTGCATCACCTCCAGAATTTCTAAAGACCACAATACGCGTTCCAAAAGCCGTGATGGCTTTTGGTTGATCTTTAAAAGTAGAACTTAAACCCAAACAATGCCAGCCCCTTGCATATCTATCTGGGGGAGGTGTTTGATTAATTTTTCTTAGTGGTATTGTATTCATATTGTTCCCATCTATTGAATTAAAGCATTAAATTTTCAGTCTCTGCTCCTAAAACGGTCGATCCATAATCAATTGCGAAAGGATCAGAAATATTCGCAACATGAACTTGAGTTGTCATGATATCAATAAACTTATTCATGACATCATGACCAAGATAAACACTTGCTCCTCCGCTTGCTTTAACCAATTTTAATGCGCCGGCTACACAACGATCATTAATTACACCGACTTGGTGTCGAAATTTAATTCGATCATTGATATCTATTTTTTTAGAATTACTAACAGCATCCATCATTACTTTAAAATTAGCCTCCAAAGTATTCCACATTTGATCAATCTCTAAGGTAACTTCAGCTATCAAGGCTGAAGTTACAGGGTTGGTTTTTGCTTCAACACCAAAACTTGATACTCGTGATTTTGCTCCATCAACAAAAGACTCTAATGCACCTTTATAAGCACCAAGAGAAGGCACAGCAACAGAATGAGTAAATACTTGGCCAAATGGAAGTTTATATAAAGGACCTGGATTAGTTTTATTTCCTGGGCTTTCTGATATGAATGCATCTTTTAAATAATGAATTCTATAATTTGGAACAAAGGCGTCGTTAACCTTAATCTTTTTACTCCCAGTTCCTTTTAAACCATAAACATGCCAATTATCAATAATTTCATAATCTTCTCTAGGTATTAATAAAGTGACGAAACTTTCAAATCCAACAGCGGGATCTAAAACTGCTCCTCCAAAAAACCAATCACAATGATCGCTCCCTGATGACCAGTCCCATTCTCCTGAAACTCTAAATCCATCACCCTCAGGCTTTGCTATTCCTTTTGGGGCATATGAAGATGAAATTAGAACAGAATTATCATCCCCCCAAACATCTTGTTGAGCTCGCTCATCATAAACAGAGATTTGCCAACTATGAACTGCTAGAACTGAAAATACCCAAGCAGAAGTCATGCATGCCTCAGCAATGATGCCGGTAACTTTATAAAAAACTATCGGATCCATTTCATATCCATCCCATCGAATAGGTTGAAGTATCTTAAAAAAACCTAAATCATTAAAATCTTGGATTGTTTCATCAGGAAGTCTTCTTAAATTTGCGGTTTCTTCTGCCCTACTAACAAGTACAGGCTTTATGTCTTGAGCCCTTTTGTATAATTCATCTGGTGATGGTATCGATTTTTTAGTCATCTGAAGCCCCTCTAAAGTTTCATAAATTAAAGAATATATAAATTAATAATATACACATAGGCTATTTTTTCAAAATTCTATGTGTCGTATTTATAAATCAACTTTCTCCCATGATATTAATTATTCATGAAGCATATATTTCAAGATTGATTTATATCAAAAAATTTTTTAATTTTATAAAGTTAATAAATATCAGGGTTCTTATGCTTGAATGCTTTATGTCATGGATGTATCCATAATTTAGAAGAAGTATGAACTTTTTTAAATCTACTGTGTCAAAGGAACAAGTTGGTTAAAAATTTTCCTCTAAATTTTTTCCCTAAGACCAATTAGAGCGGGCTGGCCATGCCCGCTTGCTCCTAAGTGTATATCCTAAAGAAAAATTGTTCTATGATGAGCTTGCTGTCTCATAAAATGAATTTAACAATATGGTTTTTAAATCGAGATAGAAAAATAGTAATAATTTAATGCATATTTACTGGTTTAAAGATTCAATTACTGGACACCTGAAACAAGTCGATGCTTTGTTGAATCAGCTTAAACAAGAATTAGTCTTTTCATTAACCTCTATTGATTGCTCTAAAACTAAAACTCCTTTAAAAGATTCTGAGTCAATCTTTTCTAAATTAGAGGAAACTGATCAATCAATTATATTGATTGGTGCAGGGCACAAGGTTTACTCAAGAATTCTTCAATCAAAAAAATACATAAAAAATAATTATGGCAGGCACGCAACTTCAATAGCCATCTTGCGTCCAACCTATGAAGTTAATTCCTTTGATTTAATTTGTGCTCCAAAGCATGATTTTCAAAAGAGAAGACTTCCTAAAAATGTTATTACATTTCAAGGATCTCTTGCAGCACCCTCCCATACTCCGGTCAATGAAAATCAGGCAATAATAGCTATTGGAGGACTTAGCAAACATTATAAATTTGATAAAGAAATTTTAATGCAGCAACTCCATTATATTTTAAGTATGTATCCAAACTATGAGTTTAAAATTTTTAATTCTCGCAGAACCCCTGATGCTATTAACTTAAAAATAAAAGAAGAGCTAAATCAGTACTCTAATGCTAACTTTATTGATTTAAATTCTCCTGGGTCCGATGTATTTCAAGACAGCTTAAATCAATCGGCTTTAAAATTTGTAACGCCTGATAGCTCAAACCTTGTATTTGAGGCGCTATCTGCACATGGTAAAACCTATCTAATTCAAATAGAGGACCCAAAATACAGACGGATTTTTGGTGCCAAGAAAATAAGAAAATCTATGAATGAGTTAGTAAATTTAAAGAGAGTAGGAGTTGTAAGAATTATTAATGAGAAAGGCAGGACAAACTTTTCTAAGATTGAAAACCCATCTGAGCATTTTGAACCTCTTGCAGAAGTTAAGAAAATAGCTTTTTCTATAATGAAATTTATTAATTCTCAAGAATGAAAATAGCTCATTTAATTTCAAGTAAAATCTTTGCAGGGATTGAACAGCATGTTTATGAATTAGCATCGAGTATGTCTGATATATCAGATCAGGTCATAATTTGTGATGAGTCTATTCATGCTCAGATGCATGGAGTTAAAACTACATCATTAAACATAGGATCAAGATATTCTCCACTCAATACATACAAATTAATTAAGTATCTCCATAGAAATAATATATCTATTTTGCATTGCCATGGTGCTAAAGCCAGCACCATTGGAAAATGGGTTAAAACTTTCAGCAATATCAAGATTGTTTCTACCATACATGGTCATAAAAAGAATAATTATGCATTTACAAATATGGATGCTGTAATAGGTGTCAACAAAAAACTCATTAATGGCATTCCTGGAAGTACCTATATTCCTAATTGGTTTAATCCCTCACATGCAGGCGAGTCATCTACACGCAAAGGACCTATTATCTCAATAGGCAGACTTGAAAAAGTTAAAGGTTTTGATCATCTAATAAGAAGCTGGGTCAATATTGATAAACAGCTAGAAATCATTGGCTCTGGTCCAGAAGAAGAAAAGTTAAATCAGCTCATTATCGATCTTGCTCTTACAGGCCGGATTGAAATAATTACAAATTGTAATTACAACTCAATTGAAAATAAATATAAAAGTGCCAGCGGGCTTATTGTATCTAGTCTCCGAGAAGGAGGTCCAAGAGTTGCATTGGAAGCAATTAATCATGAGATTCCAGTTCTTGCTTCAAGAGTTGGCATGATTCCAGATTTAATTCCTAGCGAATGCCTATCAGAACCAAATGATCAAAACAGTCTACAAACTCTTCTTGAAGAGATGGTTCCTCTTTTACCTCAACTGAATATGAAAGGTATAAAGGCTGCTTTAATTGAAGAATATTCAGTTTCAAAAGCCGCTAAGAAAACAAAAGAAATTTATAGCGCTTTACTTAATGCTAACTCATAAATATTGATCGTTGCATTAACTAAATGCTCTTTTGTAAATTTCTCAGGTATAAATTGAGGCGGAGATTCACTTAAGATTTGATCAATTTTTTTAGCAAGCAACTGAATATTCCCACACTCTACCAAACCGAATGCATTTATTGATTTAATGGATTCTTTGACACCCCCTCTGTCCCAACCCATAACAAGGCTACCACAAGCAGCAGCCTCAATAATTGTTCTACCAAAGGGTTCAGGTTTTGATGATAAATTCAAAACTATATCCGAAATCTTATAAACATCTGAAATATCAGATCTTGCTCCGCAAAAAGTAATATGATCTGAAAGGTTATTTGCTTTAATAGATCTTTCTAAAGATTGAAAATAATTCTTTTTATTTTTAGCAACTGGACCTGGAATAATTCCATGAAACTTTGTTGTATCTATATGAGTGAATAAATCAATAAAACTTTCTATCCCTTTCCATCCTGTAATCCTGCCAGGCAAGTTAAGGATAATTTTGTTTTTAGTTTGAGGAAACTCTTTAAACCATTCTTCTTTCCATTCTTCGGTTAATGGCTTGGTATTAAATTCTTCAAGGTCACACCCTCGATAGATTAAATGCAAATTGGACTCATCTACTTGGTAATTTTGCTTAATATAATCTTCAACCGTTTGCGAAATTGCAATTACTTCATCTGCATAAGACATTGATTTGCTATAAAAAGGCTTGCTATACAGACCATGGAATGTTGATACAACGATTGGTTTTTTTGAATTGAAATTTTTTAATGCCAAGTAATTTATCCATGCAGGAAATCTTGAACGAACATGAACTATATCTGGTTGAAACTCTGAATAAATTTTTCTTAAATTTTTAACTTGAAATAAAGCTTTAATATTCTTTTTGGCGATTGGTAGAGTGTAATGTTTAGCACCATGATCGTTCAATAAACTTAGCAGTTCTCCTCCCGCAGAAATTACAGCAGACTCATGCCCTATTTGTTTAAGATGCTCAGAAAGATCTACTGTGCCACGCTCAACACCACCAATTTTAAGCTCCGGAAGCAATTGAATGACTTTCATAAATTATTCGTAACGAAGTGCTACTGCTGGTTCTAATTGTGCTGCTTTTCTTGCTGGCCAAATACCAAAAAATAATCCAACAAATGCTGAAAACATAACTGAGCCTAAAATGGCAGAAAATGGAATGGTGAAAACCCAGTCTTGAAAAACTGTTACTAAAAAATATAGGCTGGAACCAAAAATAACTCCAATAACTCCCCCAATAATACATAAGGTCACAGCTTCTATGATAAATTGGAGTAATATCGCTTGATGCGTTGCTCCTAAGGCCTTTCTTAAGCCTATTTCTCTTGTTCTCTCAGTTACAGATACAAGCATAATATTCATTACACCTATTCCACCAACCATTAGACTAATCCCTGCTATGCCAATAAGTAATGCAGAAAAAATTGCCGTTGCCTGTTTTTGCAAATCAGTAAATTGTGACCAATCATTTATTCTAAAATTATTTTCTTCACCTGGACCTATATCATGTTCTCTCCTAAGAACCCTCTCAATTGAAATCATAGCTTCTTCAGGCGTATAAGCATTTGGAACCTCGACTCGAATTGCATCAACTCTATCCCTTCCAAAAACTCTATCAGATGCAGTAAACAAAGGAATATATATCTGCTCATCTGGATTAGACCACCCCGAGGATCCTTCAGAATTAACAACACCAATAACTTTAAACGTTACTCCACCAAGATCAATGTCTTTACCAACTAAAGCTTTGGAAGATGTTTTAAGTTCTGCTCCAACACTTGAGCCTAAAACAGCATATCGTTTTCTTGCTAGATCATCTCTTTGTGTAAAAAAATTCCCGTCATCAATTTCATACCCTAGAATACTTAAATAATCCTCTCTAGCTCCTATAACCTGAATGCTAATGCTTTCATTTTTATACTTAAGTGATTTACTACCACGAATTTCAGGTGCAATTCTCCAATTAATTTCTTTATCTTTCATCAGCGCATCAGCATCAGAGATTGAAAGTGGAGCTGCACTAATTTTTTGTGTTCCGCGACCTCTTGATGGATAAACTACTAGAGTTCTAGCAGATGCATTTGTTATAGAATCATCAATTGCCCTTTGAGCGCTTGATCCGATACCTACCATTGCTATGACAGATGCAGTTCCAATAACAATTGCAATTGTAGTTAAGAGGGATCTCAATAAATTAGCCCTGATTGAATCAACGGCTGTGGTAATTGATTCTTGAAGGATCATTATCTAACCAAATCTACTTTTAACACGCTCTGAAAACCTTTGTTGATATTTTATGAGTCCTTCGCTAGGCAGAACATAAACAACTTCCTTGTTACCAATACCTTGTTTTACTTCAACATAATTTAAATCGGTTTTCCCAACTTTAATCCAAGTTGGCTTTGCACCCTTCTTAGTCTTCTTTAGCACTATGAATGCATCGAAATTTTCACCTTCAACTCTTTTTGATAAAAAATTTATTAACTCGCCCTTTTTAATACCCAATAAAGGTGCAACAGAGGCAATATCTTTTCTAGTCCTTAGAGAGCCTGCCGGAAGAGCCAATGCAACTTCTTCATTTAAAATTTCAATCTCAACATCTGTATTCATGCCAATCAGCAATAAATTATCTTTATTTTCTATGTCTATTAATACAGGAAATGTTGTGACATTCTGATCAATTTTTGACATGGGCTCTATTTTGGACACAATTCCTATAAATTTTTTATTTCGATATGCTGAAACCTTTAAAGTGACTTCTTGGCCAATAGTAATCTTACCAATATCAATTTCATCTATTAATGCTCTCACTCGCACCTTATTCAGATCCGCCATCTCCATTAATAAAGTTCCGCCGCCCACAGCTGATGTTGGTGAGGTTATTACTTGTCCAACTTCGGCCGCCCTGCTGATTACAGTGCCTGCAATTGGTGATCTAACGCTAGTATCATCAAGGGCAATACGAGCATTCTCTAAAAATACCTCTGCTCTTACAAGCTGAGCTCTTGCTGAAGAAAAAGATTCTTGAGCATCTTCAAATGATTTATCAGAGATATTGCCCTCATCATGCAATTTTTTAGAACGCTCAAATTGATTTTTTGCATTGCTTAAACGAACTTTGGCTACCTCAAGATCAGCATTGGCTTGAGCAAGGGTATTAGTTGGCGTTCTTTGATCTATTCTCGCAAGAACAACCCCCTCATCAACATAATCTCCAATTTCTGCACCCAGAAAAAGAATTTGACCAGATGCCTTTGATTTGATTTCAATTGATGAAATAGCCTCTACTGTCCCAGAGGCTTCAACGGTTAGCTCAAGCTGTTGAGCTCCAGCTTCTTTTAAAGTATAAAACTTAAACTCTTCTTCTTCTTTGCCGCCCCCACAGCTCACAATCATAATTAGTGATATAAATAAACTAATCTTTCGTGGCATCAAATATTTCATAGTTATTCCTTTCTTGTGTCTGATTCTATCAAACCATCTTTAATATATATCGTTCTTTGAGCCTCAGCAGCAATTTCATTTTCATGAGTAATGAGAATAATAGTCTGACCTTGCTTGTGTAAATTATGAAAAAGTTGCATAACCTCATGTCCTGTTTGGCTGTCTAAATTTCCCGTTGGCTCATCAGCAAACAAAATAGATGGGTTATTTACTAACGCTCTTGCTATGGCAACTCTTTGTTGCTGCCCTCCTGAAAGTTCAGAAGGTTGGTGATTCATTCTAGATTCAAGCCCTACTTGAGATAATTTATCTTTTGCTCTATTAACTTGATCTGCTTTACTAACGCCTGCATATTTTAATGGCAACATTACATTATCAAGAGCACTATTACGAGCTAATAAATGAAAAGTTTGAAATACGAAACCAATTTCTTTATTTCTAATTCCAGCCAGCTCATCTCCACTCAAAGTGCTTACCTCTTGTTGATTAAGATGGTATGTTCCAGTTGTTGGGCTGTCGAGACATCCTATTATGTTCATTAAAGTTGATTTACCAGAACCTGATGGTCCCATAATGGCGATAAATTCACCCTGCTCTATACCAAAAGTGACTCCTCTTAAAGCTTCTACCGTTTGTGTGCCTAACGAAAAATCCTTGGTAATGTTACTTGCTTCTATTAGATTCATATTTGCTTACACAAAAAAACAGGTATTTCTCTAGAGGTATTATTCTGATAAGTTTCATAATCTGGATAGAATGAACAAATTAAAGGCCACAATTCGTCTTTTTTCTCTTTTGACACTTCTTCTGCAAAATAATTCCCAGCTCCATTGATGGTTGAAATTTTTAATTCTGGATGAGCCTTAACGTTATAATACCAATTGGGATTTTTGGGCATGCCTCCTAGTGAAGCAACAAGTATAGGCATATTTTCTTTATGAACATAAATCAAAGGAATATTTCTAATTTTATTGGTCTTTGCCCCTTTGGTCTCAACAACCATAATCGGAAAACCGCCAGGCCATTTATTCCAAAGCCTTCCCTTGCTCAATAAGAAAATTGATGCCTGAAATTTAGCAAAATACTTAATTATCCGCTTTGCAGTTTTTGCCTGCTGTAGAGTATATTTTTCAGACATTTTTATTAATATGTAAAGTTTACTTTACATTATAGACTTTTTATATAAAAGCTTAAGTAATTTTTATTGATATTCTTTCAAAAGAAAAACTTAATTAACTATAAACAAGGGTTTACTCAAATGATGCTATGCCTGTTTGAAAATTACCAAGAATAAGCGCATGAAGATCATGAGTGCCTTCATAAGTATTAACAGCCTCAAGATTCATTGAATGCCTTACAACATGGTACTCATCAATCACTCCATTACCGCCATGCATATCTCTTGCCATGCGAGCTATATCAAGAGCTTTACCACAATTATTGCGTTTTATAAGAGAGATCATCTCTGGAACCATTTTTTCTTCATCAATTAACCTTCCAACACGAAGAGCAGCTTGCAGCCCAAGAGATATCTCTGTTTGCATATCAGCTAATTTTTTTTGGATTAATTGCTTTCCAGCCAGAGGACTACCAAATTGCACCCTATCAAGGGTGTATTGTCTTGCAGCATGCCAGCAAAATTCTGCAGCACCTATAACACCCCATGCAATACCATATCTAGCCATATTCAAACAAGTGAATGGCCCTCTGAAACTTTGCGCAAGTGGTAAGACGTGGTCATCTGGAATAAAAACATCAGACATGAATACTTGACCAGTTATAGAAGCTCTTAAAGCAAATTTACCTTCCATTGCTTTTGTTTCCAGGCCTTTGAAATCTTTTTCAGCGATGAAGCCTCTTAAAACACCTTGCTCATCTTTAGCCCAAATTACAAAGACATCCGCAATTGGAGCATTGGTTATCCATGTTTTCGAGCCATTTAATTCATAACCGCCTTCAACTTTTTTTGCTCTAGAAAGCATACTGCCCGGATCTGATCCAGCATCAGGCTCTGTTAAACCAAAACAACCTACTAATTCTCCTGTTGCCATTTTTGGCAAAAACTCTTCTTTCTGTTCTTCTGAACCAAAGTTATAAATTGCATACATTGAAAGAGAAGATTGAACACTAAAAGAAGAGCGATAACTTGTATCTACTCTTTCTATTTCTCTTGTAATCAATCCATAAGAAACATAATTAATCCCGGCACAACCATAACCTTTAATGGTAGCGCCTAAAATTCCAAGCTCTCCCATCTCTTTAAAAATTTCAGGATGAAAGGTTTCGTTTCTATTAGATTCTAGAATTCTTGGCATTAAAGACTTTTGACAGTATTCTCGAACATTGTCTTTAATCATTCTCTCTTCTTCAGAAAGTTGCTCATCAAATCTAAATATATCGTCCCAATTGTTTTCCATAATTTTTACCCAAAAAAAAGCCCTGATATGAACCAGGGCTTTTATTATATTAGAGAATTAGAATTTATAATATAAATCCATACCTATAGTCCTTGGATGACCATAGAAATCTAGAGTCAATTGACCAAAACCTGGTCCAAATGGAATCATGTTGACTACATAAGACTCATTGTTAAGATTTTTAATCCAGAATGTTAGATCTAAATTATCCATGGGACTTGTCATCAATCTAAAATCAGTAATGCTTCTTTCATCAACATGCGTTAAAGCAGATCTCGGATCTAAACTGCTGTATGGGAATGCATTGTGCTCACCAACTCTTGAATGATCTAGTCTAGCTCTATAATTTCCAAAATCTTTTTCTATTGAAGCATAGATCATACTCTCTGGGGCATATGGAAATAACTCAGGAGCAAATCCATCAGGAGCAATTACTGATTCAGTATATTTACTATCCAAATTACCATAATTTAGAGTGAATTTAGTTGTATCATTTAGTAATGCTACTGCCTCAAGCTCAAATCCAGATTGTTCAGCTGAATTGTTCAATACTACAGATGCTGCTGCTTGTTCAGCTGTAAAATATGCAACCTGCATATCATCATGCTCATTATCAAAAATAGCAGCATTAATAGACAGCCTGTTATCCATATATCGACCCTTTAAACCAAATTCAACTGATTCAATAAGCTCAGGACCATATCCAGCTCCAGCTTGTGCTGGATTAGACGCTTCAGTGTTATAGCCTCCAGCTTTGAAACCATCTGCAGCTTTTGCATATATGTTTGTTGAATCACTTAATTGATGATTAATAATAAACGTATTACTGGTGTTGCTATCGCTTCGCTCCTGATCAACTGTCCAGTACCCTGAATAAGATGCATAGCCTTTTTTATCTTCTTCAGTTTTTCTTGACCCAACAGTAATATCAGTTTTATCACCAATAAGAAAAGTTACTTGAGCATAAAAAGCGCTGGCATCACCGCCGCCTGAATACCTTTGATCAATAGAAAATCCGCCCATAAATCCTGACTGAGGATTGTGGGTAAATGCATCATCATCAAATGAATAATATCCTGCTACATAACTCATAAAATCATTCGAGCCAGTTAGTTGAAGCTCAACTGTTTGGGATGAATAGGATGTGTGTCTTGCAGTATGGAAAATATAGTGAGGTGTACCATCCATATCTAGTTGATCATCCCAATCAAGCTTACGATCGGCCAACGTTAATTTCAATTCACCTAAACCAGTTTGATGAGTAATTGTTAAATTTACCCCTTCAACGACTGAAGTCTCATACATTTCATTATCCAATGAAGTGGTTTTATCAAAGCCTAGTCTATCGTATAGATGCAGAGGGGCCACTTGAAGACCACCTGTTGCTGGCGATGCGCCAAATCCAACTGCGCCAGCCCACCAATCAGCCATATTTCCTAATTGAGGGTGAGGAGGAACATTGTCCTGATCTGTCCAATCAAATGAAAGATCTACCTGAGTCTGATCGCCTGCATAATAGAGTGAAAGTTTAAATCCTTTTGAATCAATGACATCTAACATTGGTGTTGGAGGATTGACATTATTTGGAATAACTCCTGTTGTTGGTCCTTGTGGGCCAGGAAGATTTTTTACAAAACCATCTCTAGTTTTATTATGCATAACAACCTTGGCAAATATATCTTGACCAATTTCATAATCAGCAATGATACGACCTTGCTTTAATCCATAATTACCTAATGTCACTGCGCCTGAAACACCAGCACCTGAAGGTTTTTTACTGATAAAATTAACCGCACCAGCAAGGGTATTTC
>Ga0066867_10000278_pt1 | contig 24908 bp, 20 predicted proteins | sample ETN01SmetaG_4_FD_65606 | JGI IMG/M metagenome (GOLD analysis project Ga0066867, IMG submission 65606) | Marine microbial and viral communities from oxygen minimum zone, Eastern Pacific Ocean - ETNP2014F12-01SV261 | ecosystem: Environmental > Aquatic > Marine > Oceanic ... | reverse complement strand
CACTTTTAGTTGAGGCTTTTTATAAATACGTGTGCTCAGTCCTTCTGTTTTTAAAAAACAGTGTGCTGCATTTACAAAGAGATCCAGGGGAAAAATCCCTTTGATCTTTTTTAACCCAATTTCATTTAAACCGTCCCTGATAATCGTGCTGCAACTCCGAGTAAACAGGTTAAAATCAGGATATTTTTCTGAGTCCTTTGGGTTTGGCTTTGTAGAGTGAATAACATCCAGCTCCCGACAATATACCTGTGAAAGGCGATTGGTATCAAGTCCTTCAACCCGCACTACATGAATAGTGCGCATAAAATTCCGGCCAAATTTATCATAGTAAGCCCGCCCATCCTCCAAAATCTCAAATGCACTGTTATTGGGGGATGGAGCAAACTCTCCAACCGCAGGACGAAAAAAATATTCCTCTGCAGATATAATCTCATTTTCATTCAATAAGTGAGAATAATTGAAAATTTGCCCATTTACATTAATAGCATTATGCCCCAGGCTGGAAGCCCAGTACTTTACTAATCGCTCATTATAATAAAGCTCTACAAAGGGGGTCTCTGTCTCTGGAACATTAGGCCAAATGATAACAATTGGAAGGTTTTCCTTATAGTCTCTTTGTGGAAGAATCCGGCCACAAACTGGTTGATCTTTCCAGTGATCTAGATATCCGCTCCATATTTTTTCATTTTCAAAATAAACTTCCCCATTCTCTCCAAGTAAAAAAGTTTTTTCTCCTTCCCGAGATAATATCCCCTTATAAGTTTTATTCTTCTCCGTCATACAAGAATTTGTTTCAAAACCTCAAATGACTTCAGCTTATTTAATCCATCAAAATGATATTTTAAATAGGTGGTTAAATAATCACTAATCACAGCTCTATCCTTTTTAGTAATTGGAATTTCTTTTAATGAATCGGGATCATTGTTCTGAAGTCCATTCAGTAATTCCCGGCTGTTTGGGCCTCCAAATGGATTAGGAAGAGTAAGGCCTGAAAAGTCCCTTTTCTCAAAGTCTGGTTTAAAACCTAAGAGGGATAATAATCTTAATTCAAAATGCCAAAACACCAGGTTAAGCCTATCGTTTCTACTATCAAACATCCGGATCACGCTCACCAGTTCATCAAAGAGCTCCTTATGTGGATCGCGGTCTATAACTGTTTTATCAGTCAGTTCTATCACGGAAAGCACATAGACAATCTTTTTTAGATCATTCTGAAGATGTGGCCATGTTTGGACAAAAGAAGCCTTTGAAACAGTTTGAATTTCCCTTGTTTCTTTAAAATAAAAAACTAAATCAACATAACTAGCAGGTTGAAAATATGCGGATTTTTGCAGATTTTTTTTCTTTGCTCCATGAATAATAACACTAATTTTTCCCATTTCCCTCGTAAGGCATCTTGCAATTATACTTGTATTACTATAGGAAAAACTTTTAAGAACAATGGCCTGAGAATGAATAATCATTATGCTTCAGTGTTTATACATAAAACCAAAGCCGATAAATTTGAGGGAGTTTTATCGTCTTTGGTTAAATAAATAATAGATAGTATTAATACGCTTTCCCATAGATAACAACATGTTTTGCAGGGTTCCCAGAATAAACACACTTCATTCCACTTAAATCTTCATTGTTTAAAATACAGCGGATTGTTGCATTCGTATCTTCTTTTATCTTCATTTCTGTCTTTTGTGTCCCATCCCATCCACAACGAATAAAACCACCCTTATTTTTGATAGTGTCCCTAAAATTACTATACGACGACACCTCATGGGTGTTCTTTTCTCTAAATGCCAACGCCTGTTCAAATAATCCTTTCTGAATTTCTTCAAGTAACCTGGGGGCTTGTTCTGTTATCATGTTTTTTTCAAGGATTATCTTTTCGCCTGTATCACGGCGAACAAGAACTGCTTGTCCGCTTTCGATATCTCTTGGCCCCACCTCAAGCCGGAGAGGGACGCCTTTCATCTCCCATTCATTAAATTTAAATCCTGGAGAATTATCGCTCCAGTCTTCATATATACGAATTCCTCCTTTTCTCATTTCATCCAAAACAGGAGAAATAAATTCTCGTACTTTCAGGTGCCCATTCTCATTTTTGGCAATAGGAACCATTACAACCTGGTGCGGAGCAATCTTCGGCGGCAGGCGTAAACCCTTGTCATCACCATGGGCCATAATTACCGCCCCAACAAGACGAGTGCTCACACCCCAGCTGGTAGCATAAACCAGCTCTTCCTGATTATCTTTATTTTGGAAAGTAACATCGAAAGCACGGGCAAAATTTTGTCCCAAGTTATGGGATGTCCCGGCTTGAAGCGCCCGTTTATCACCCATCATAGCTTCAATACAATATGTTTTGTCTGCACCGGCAAATTTCTCAGATTCAGTTTTTAAACCTGTAATAACAGGTATTGCCATAAAATCTTCTGCTAGCTGACGGTAGAGTTCCAATATGTCCAGTGTTTCCTTTTGGGCCCCTTCAGCCGTAGCATGAGCCGTATGGCCTTCCTGCCATAAGAATTCTGAGGTACGAAGGAATAACCTTGTCCGCATTTCCCAGCGAACCACGTTGGCCCATTGGTTAATGAGAATGGGAAGATCGCGATAGGATTGAATCCATTTTTTGTACATGGACCATATCACCGTTTCTGATGTAGGCCGCACAATGATTTCCTCCGCCAATTTAGATTCTGGATCTACCACAAGACCATGCTCGTCATCAGCCTTAAGCCGCGTGTGGGTTACTACAGCACACTCCTTAGCAAACCCTTCCACGTGCTCCGCTTCCCGTGCCAAAAAGGATTTTGGAATAAAAAGCGGGAAATAGGCATTCACATGACCTGTGGCTTTGATCATTTTATCGAATGATTCTTTGATATTATCCCACAGCTGGAAACCATAGGGCCTGATGACCATGGTGCCTTTCACCGGGCCGTAATCTGCAAGCTCCGACTGTCTCACTACATCTGTATACCAAGAAGAATAATCCTTGCTCTGCGGTGTAATGCCCTTAGACATAATCTTTCCTTATTAACAATTTGACCTGCTTGATTTTTCTGTTACAATTTGAATAAATACTCAAACAGAAATTACCGGGGCTAAACGGGGCATTCAATAAAAACGTTTTGGGACCTTCCCTGTTTTTTATTCTAATGATTTCCCCTATTTTCTTTCAAGAATTACCAGAAATATATAGAGTATTACCCAGCTTAAAATAGGATTTTATGAAAACATCCCTACAAAAATCGACCCGATTTATCAACTGTACTATCAGCGGAATCCCAAAAGCGAATGCTATCCTTTGTAATGAAGGAGCAATCAAAACTATTGGTCTTTCCAATGAAATAGTCGGTGATAAAACGATTGATTTAAGGGGTGGTGTTGTTTATCCCGGCTTTACAGATTCACATCTCCATCTCCTTGGGCTTGGAATGTCCCTGGAAACACTGAATTTAGCTAACATTACCAGTCCGGAGAAAATCATTGAAAAAATAGTTAAGAAATTAAAAAGCATTAATGAAGGACAGTGGCTTCAGGGATGGGGGTGGGACCAGAATAATTGGCGAGACACTGGGTATCCCACCAAAAAAATGCTTGATGCTGTCTCTCCAAAAAGTCCTGTTTACCTTAAGCGAATAGATGGCCATGCCGCCTGGGTTAATTCTAGGGCATTAATAATTGCCAATATTACAAAGAAGACTCAGGATCCAAATGGAGGGAAAATACTTCGAGATAATTATGGAGCACCAACTGGAATGTTAATTGACAGCGCAATGGAATTGGTCCGACAATTTATCCCTAAATACTCCAAAACAGACAAAAAAAGAATGGTGCTCAAGGCCGTTTCTCAGCTGAACAGTTTGGGCATTACATTTGTTCACGATGCTGGAACTGATTTTGAAACAATTGAAATTCTCAAAAATCTTATTTCAGAAAAACAACTTAATATTTGTATTTACGCCATGTTAACTAATAACCATGAGGTGTACGACAATTACCTAAAATCAGGACCCTTTTTCGATAATAAGGGTTATCTCACTGTAAGGACAATAAAACTATTTCTGGATGGCGCTCTTGGCTCAAGGGGCGCCGCTCTCCTTCGCCCTTACTATGATGATCCTGAGAATATGGGGCACATATTACTTGACATACAAAAAACTATTGATAAAGTTAAAAAATTTAATAGTGCTGGATTTCAGGTCAGTATTCATTGTATTGGCGATCGGGCTAATCGAATCGGTCTCAATGTTTTGGAGGCCGCTGGAGAGCGAAAATTACGTAATCGCATTGAACATGCTCAAATTATTCATCCAAATGATATTACACGTTTCGCTGATATTGGGGTTATCCCTTCCATGCAAGCGATCCACTGCACCAGCGATATGTATTGGATCAATAAACGATTAGGGGCAGATCGTTTAAATGAAGTGTGTAATTGGCAGTCTCTTCTCACGGCAGGAACCATTATTGCTGGTGGTTCTGATGCCCCGGTTGAATCTCCAGATCCTCTGTCCGGGATTTACGCTGCCGTCACACGGAAGGACAAAGCCGGGGAGCCAGCGGATGGTTGGCAGGGTCATGAGAGACTCACCAGAGAACAGGCACTCCTTATGTACACTCAATGGCCTGCTTATGCTTCTTTTCTGGAAAATAAAAGAGGAAAAATTAAGCCCGGATTTCAGGCAAACTTTACTGTTCTTTCAAAAAATCTAATGTCTGTTCTGCCAGAAGATATCTTAAAAACAAAAGTGCTGTTCACAATTGTTAATGGAAAGGTAGTTTACGCTGAATGATAACAAAGACTGAAATAAAAAAAATTCATTCTCTTTCAAAGAAAAAATACCGTAAACAATTTGAGAAATTTATTATAGAGGGTATACATCCCATTACTGAGGCTATAAAAAGTGCAACACCAAATCTGAAAATCTATATGACGGATTCATTTTTACAGCATCCCAAACACATCCGTTTTCTACAAAGCCTTCAAAACACAAACTACATTTTGACAACTGTTCAAGACTCAATAATGAAAAAACTTTCAGATGCGGTAACCCCTCCGGGTATTATTGCCACCTGTTCATTGCCAAAACAAGACTCTCCCGATTTTTCAAAAAGATTGAATTGGATCTATTTAGATCGCATCCGCGATCCAGGAAATCTAGGCACCCTTCTCAGAACCTCTGCGTGGTTTCATGTAACCCATGTCGCTTTATCACCCCGCTGTATTGATCCGTACAACCCAAAAGTTGTTCGCTCCGGCATGGGAGCACATTTTCACCTTTCTATTTATAACAATATAGATTTATCTGAATATAAAACACACAAATTTACTATCATTGGAGCAGACAAAAAGGGTACTCCTCTTAGCAACACAGCGCTCTCAGGCTCAGTGCCCTGGGTATTGGTACTTGGAAACGAAGTACATGGCATTTCATTGAAAAATATTCCACTGCTGGACTGCGCTGTTTCAATTCCAAGAGTTGGGAAGGGAGATTCTCTAAATGTGGCAATAGTTGGTGGAATTTTACTTCACCAAATGACTTCTTTTTTTAAAAAAAACGAGGAAACCTAACTTCTTTCCTTTTTCTAATAAAAAACGTAATTTTATGTGCTATGAAAAATAAGGAACCAGATCAATATGAACCAGACCCTTACTGTCAAAAATGCTTTCGGCATTGTGCTTGTCTCTATCCTGGTCGCGATTCTAGCCGGGTCGGTTCCCTTTTTCTTTAGCACTACGTTTTTACCTGAAGAAAACACACGCACAACTTCCCTTCTGTCTCTTTTCTTTGGACAGACATTTATGATTGTTCCTCTCCTGCTTTTTCTCCATTTAAAAAAAGAACCATTAGCAGAAAGGCTCCGTCTTCATCCAGTATCAACAACTGTTCTTTCTGCGACTACACTTTTGTCTGTAGGCATAGTGATAATTTCAGATGAAATTGATCGTCTGACAAATCTGTTATTGCCTCAACCTGACTATTTTAATCAACTGGAAAATATGCTAAGGTTTGACTCTGTTTTATCGGTGTTTTTTCTCCTGTCCACAATTTCAATTCTTGCGCCGCTTGGTGAGGAGCTTCTTTTTCGTGGTTTTCTCCAAAAAATTTTGGAAGAATCATGGAAAGATATCACAAAAGCTGTTCTAATAACCAGCGTATTCTTTGCCTTCATACATATGAATCCATACTGGATAATTCAGATATATCTCATGGGCATTCTCTTGGGATATCTTGCCTGGCGAACGGGATCTATTATTCCCGGTTTTATTCTTCATGGATTAAACAACACCTTTGCCCTATTCCTAAACAATACTACATCATCAATAGAACACATTTACTCCTGGAATGGTCACGTTACTCCCCTGCTGTTGGTGATAGCAGTAGGGTTAATTATTTTTGGTTTTAAACGTTTACACACTCATTTGGAGATTCTATCATGAAAAAAGAAATGTTCAGCCATGAAATTTCTGTTCTCAGGAACACTTTTCGACGGTTGCTTCGCAGGCACGCTCACACAAATCTGACAAAAATTATCCAGAAAACACACCCTGCAGACCTGGCAGTGCTCTTCCGATATTTTACTGATATCGAGCAGAAGACTCTTTTTGGTCTTATGATAGAAAAAGAACATACTGCAGAATTTCTAACAGAACTAGATGAGGCAATTCTCGTTAAAATGCTTGAGAATGAAGACCCCGGACGAATAGCAACTATTTTTCATAAGCTAGGCTCAAATGACCAGGCAGAAATTCTAAACCATTTATCTGAACCAATGACAAACTCCATTCTTGAGCTTCTTCAGAAAGAAGAAAAGAAAGAAGTGGAAGAAATTATGGGTTATCCAGAAGACAGTGCCGGGAGCATGATGTCAACGGATGTGTTTACCCTCCATAAAAACACAATTGCCCGGGATGCAATCCAAAACCTCCAAGATCAAAAAGAGGCCGAAATGGTTTTTTATCTTTATGTAACTGATGACGATGATCGCCTTGTTGGTATTATTTCCCTCCGTGATCTTGTAACTACCCATCCAGACAAAACACTGGACAATATCATGACAAAAAACGTCATTTCTGTCCAGCCTGAAACAGACCAGGAAGAAGTGGCTAAAATTGTTTCTCGGTATAACTACCTGGCTGTACCTGTTATAGATTTAGAAGAACATATGCTTGGAATCGTCACTGTTGACGATGTGGTGGATGTAATCAGGGAAGAGGCAACAGAGGATTTCCTCCAAATGGCAGGTGCCGGAAAAGACCGGGAAATACTCCTAAAATCTTCATGGGGGAATGCCCGCGAAAGACTTCCCTGGCTTTTTGCAAGTTGGGTCGGCGGAGTGGCTGCAGTAGCTATAATCGGTGTTTTCAAAGACATGCTTGCAACCACCGTTGCCCTCGCCGCGTTTATCCCGGTTATCATCGGCATGGGTGGTAATATTGGAACCCAATCGTCCATAATTATTGTTCGGGGTTTAGCTACGGGACGTGTGGACATTGGTAATAACCTAAAAATCATTTTAAAAGAAATTAAAGTTGGGCTCATTCTTGGGGTTTTATATGGGTTACTGCTCGGGGTTTTTGCCACTCTAAAGTTTGTCAACACAACACCATATTTAGGACTGATAGTCGCGCTGAGTATATTATCATCAATGATCATCTCTACTTTCGTCGGTACGGTTGCGCCTCTTCTCTTTAGAAAACTGAACATTGACCCCGCAATTGCCACGGGGCCCTTTGTTACAACCAGCATTGATATTCTAGGTGTCACCCTTTATTTCCTGATAGCCTCTGCTCTTATTCCTGCCTAATGAGTTTTCTTTTATTTGTTCTTCTCTTCAGTTTAGCCTTTTATATTTGCTTTACAATTTATTTCTGGACAGGATTAAAACGCTTAAAATCAAACCAAAACATCCTGGAAGATTTCCCTCCTGTGTCCGTAATTGTGGCAGCAAGAAATGAAGAGCTTTTCCTTCCTGGGCTGCTCTCGGCTTTGGCAAAACAAGATTATCCCGTTGATAAATTAGAAATTATCGTAGCAGACGACAGATCAACAGATAAAACATGGGAATGTATCAAAAATTACACCAATCAGTTTCCCCATTTTTGGGGTGTTAGAATAACTGAACGGTCTGAAAATATGTCCCCCAAAAAAAATGCGCTCTCAAGGGCAATCCATCTTTCATCGGGAGATATAATTATATCCACCGATGCTGATTGTTTGGTGCCAGAAACATGGATATCCAGTATGGTTTCTTTTTTTGAAAAAAATACTGGAATCGTTGTAGGATATTCTGAAATAGACCAATCACAGAAATCATTTCTATGTCATTATCAGGCAGTGGACTTCTTAGCGCTCATGTCTGCAAATGCCGGCTCTCTTGGGTGGAAAAATGCCTGGTCTGGCTCCGGACAAAACCTTGCTTATCGCCGTTCTGATTTTGGCCGGATTAAAGGATTTACACCTGTTGCTCATCAGGTTTCCGGTGATGATATGTATTTAGTACAGTCCATTGCAAAAAAACATATGGCTATATTCAACACATCAAAGGGGGGGGCTGTAAAAACATCTCCTGTTTTATCAATAAAACAATTTTTAAACCAAAGAATCCGTTGGGCCTCTAATGCCCGCAAGCTACCAAATCAAAAAGTTTTTTTTCTCTTCTTCCTCTTTTCTGCTTTTCTGTGTAACACATCTTTATTGCTTGGATTTTTTTCGTCTTCCCTGTTTTCTTTCCTGCCGGTTTTGTTAGGTGTAAAAATATTTTTTGATGCTCTTGTAATTCGGGCGGGAAGCACAAAATTCAACACGCCGGTAAATATCTTAACATTCATTGTCTGGTCACTTTTCCAGCCTGTTTATATTCCGTTCATTGGTCTTTCTGGGCTTATAGGAAAATTCCACTGGAAAGCTTAAAATGATTCTTACAAAAAAATCACCTTTCTACAGAAATAAACCCAAAACACGAGTAATAAATTATATAGCTTGGGTTTTTATTTTGTCTTTTCTCCCTGGGCAGATCTACAACCTGACCGTTTTGGGTATTAAAATTGGTGAAATAAATCTTGAAAAGAACAATCGTGAATCAATTCAAATCTCAACAAAATCTACCGGACCAATTAACTATCTCTGGCCTTTCGACAACCTTTATAAAACCACTTTTGACACAGTAACGTACGGAATCCGCCTCTATGAAAAGAAGATTCATCAGGGAGAGTTCAAACAGAAGCTCGGGGGAGTGTGGATACCGGGACAAAGGGGGGTTCTCTATGGCACAACCCTTGTGGGGCGACCTAACGACTGTCAAACCATTTTTACCCTTTTGGCCCAGGTGAGCAGACAAAAAGCCAAAGACATCGATACAAAATGGTACTCGATGGAGCACGAGGGAGAACTGTTCAGGGCACGACTTCTGTGGGCTGATTCCATTAATGTATGGACAGGAAACGATTCCATTCTTTGCGATCATTATCGCCTGGATATTGACTCAACAGAAAATAAAATAAAAATTCTTGATCAAACCGATTATTTTAGCGAAAATATTACCCGGTCTGATCTCATAAAACAACTGTGGATAAAAAAATCTGGTGAAAAAAAAATTATTCAGGCATCAGCCCAGATATCTGGATTAGCTATAAAAGCAATCATTAATCTTGAATGATTTCCTAAAGAAAAACAAGAAACATCTTCTTGTCTGGCCAATTCTCCTTTGTGGCATTATTATTGCTCTTAAAATGGGGATTGATGAAAAGGCTGTTGTCTTTTTTACCCTGCTCCTTGGTTTATTCACCCAAGTGTTTTCCGGGCTGGGTGCTCTAATTGCTCTGATCCCATGGATCGGTCCTTTTATTATAAAAGTATTTACAATCCCATTCTTCTGGATATTAAACGCTTTGGGTTATTTTGTGTCTGTTTTAGCTATAAAGAAAGGGTACACAAAAGAAATTGCCAGCTCAAGGGTGCTCACTATCGCTCTCTTAACTGGAATCGTTATTGGATATGTTCTTGGCCACGTAATTCCATTAAGGTAGGTCTTACAATATGTGTTTTATCTATATTTTTTTTGTACTTAACATAGACAATCATCCTCATCTATGAACCTTCTAATAATACAGGGGCCCAATCTCAATCTTCTAGGTAAAAAATCTTCTCAGGCTGGAGAATGCATTACTTTGGATAAAATAAATAAAGCCCTTCGCCTCCAGGTAAGAAACCAGAACATTAATTTAAAATTTCTTCAGACCCACAAAATTGAACGGGCCATTACTTCACTACAAAGAAACAGAAGCTGGGCCGATGGAATCCTTATTGCACCCATGGCTTGGGCAAAATTTGAATATGTTCTAAAAGAAACGCTCCAATTAATTAAACTTCCTGTGGTAGAAATATTCTTTAATGAAACCTTCTTTATGGGCACTGGGAAAAAAGATTCTATGCTCGCTGAAACCTGTATCGATTCCATAGAAGGTTTTCCTGAAGAAGTATTTACTAATGGAATAAATCGTTTAATACACTATATACAAAATACCGTTTGATCCAAAAATTTTGGCGTTTTTCCGTACTATCCTCTGCTTGGTTTTATTATTAATTCTGGGGGGGTGTGTTAATAAACCAAAGCCCACAATCAGCACGGGGCCGAAACCAGCTGACATTTATTACTCTAATGATAAAATCAATATGACCATTACAATTCCATCTGGAACGACTGAGCCGTTTTCATCCGAGGACCCGCCATCTCTTCCGCCAGATTCTTTATTATCAAATATGTTAGCACCTATTATAGATGATTCGCTCAGAGTCGCAATACAAAATACCATTTTGTCCGAATTGCCCACCAATGCATTTAACTATAGATTAAAAAATGCAAAAGTTTCGGAGCAGTCAACCATCCTTTACTATGCTGTAGACACAGCATCAATTGGAAAAATGGTTAGCCCTATATTAAACCGATATTGGAATCCTGAAGGTATTCAAACTTCGTCACTCTTTCATATCAAGCATACGTTTCCCTCCGTTGAAGAATTAAACAAACTTAAGCTGATGAAACCCTGTGATAGCGCCACTATACCAAAACTGTCAAAACTGTTGCCAAATGCACCAAGGGCTTATCGAAACGGGATTCACAGAGGAGTTGATTTTTATATTGACTGGGGAACACCTATCCATGCTGTGGCAGACGGTATTATCATTCGAGCAGATCATAACTATAATGAAGTCTCACCTGATTTCCGTCAATCATTGCTCAATAAAACCAAAAAAACCGGCCATACACCCTCGGATATTTTTGAACACATTCTTCTTGGACAGTCTGTCTATATCGATCATGGATTCAACCTTCTCCCTGGATATCGTGCTGTTTCCATTTATGCACACCTGTCTCATATTGACAACACAATCCAACCGGGGGTTACTGTCAAAGGGGGGCAGTTAATCGGTATGTCAGGTAATTCAGGTACAGAACCGGCCACTAAGGGCATTAGGGATGGTGCTCATCTTCACTGGGAGTTACTTTTACAAAATAAAGGCGGAGAGTCCTATCTGGGGCAAGGGCTTTTCTATGATGACCTTTTCTCTTTACTAAATAATATCTTCTCTTATTAGTCTGGCAATAAAAATATCAGAAAACTATTTTCTATAATAAAATCTAATTAATCTCCTTATTTGCTCATGCCAGACGTAGCCCAATCCATTTCTTATTTAGACCTCATTTATACTCTTATTCCAGTAGGTGTCGTCATATATATACTTTTTAAATGGCGGTTAAAATTTTCAACAGTAATCTATGCACATGTACGTATGTTTATCCAGCTCATAGCCATTGGATATTGCCTAAAATATATTTTTAACAATGACCACCCTGCTATCATTTTGCTGGTCCTTGCTGTTATGATTACAATAGCAGGTTACATTGCTCCCAGGCCTCTGAAAAAAAAACAGTTTTCCCATTATTTATTCTCGACTATTGCAATTTTTTTCCCAGGAGCTGTCACACTTTACATTGTAACCCAACACGTTATTCATGTTAACCCGTGGTATAATCCGAATTACTTAATTCCTTTGGGAGGAATGATTTTTGCCAATTGTATGAATTCAATCAGCCTTGCTGCTGAACGGTTTGAAAACGAAAATAAAAACGGATTATCATTTGAAAATCAGAGAAACATTGCATTCAAGGCCTCTCTCATTCCCATTACCAATTCTCTTCTAGCCGTTGGTTTAGTTTCTCTGCCGGGAACCATGACCGGAATGATATTGTCCGGCATTTCTCCAATCATAGCGGTAAAATATCAGATCATGGTTATGTGTATGATATTTGGCTCGACGGGACTTTCCTCGGCGTTATATTTGACATTGATAAAAACAAAATAAGGAGCACTCTCAATCTTGGCCCCCTTAAATTCCTATTTCAACAGGATCACTTTTCTGGTTTGTACACCATCACCTTCCTAGATTCAATATAAATGCACCCTAATATTAACTAATTATACAAGGCTTAAGATAGGTGTGTTTTTCTTAAGCGATTTGAGTTCCACACAACATTAATAGACGATAGTGCCATGGCTCCCTCTGCTATTACCGGATGTAATAATCCCAAAAAAGCCAAAGGAATAGCAATTACATTGTATATAAAGGCCCAGAATAAATTTTGCTTAATTTTTTTGAACGTAGCTTCCGCCAAGACTGCCGTACGAACAACACCGGCCAAATCTCCTTTCACCAACACAATATCTCCAGATTCCATAGCAATATCCGTCCCTGTTCCCAGGGCGATACCCACATCCGCTTGTGTCAATGCGGGAGCATCGTTGATTCCATCTCCGACCATTGCCACGATTTCCCCCTGATCCTGATAGCGGGAAATAATCTCGGCCTTTTCACTTGGGAGAACTTCAGCGTGTACCTCTGTAATCCCAAAAGATTCTCCAAAAGTTTCTGCAATCTCACTACGATCCCCAGTAAGCATAACACAGTGTATCCCTCTTTGTTTTAATTTTTTTATTGCAGTAGCAGAATCTTTTTTTTCGCTGTCTTCAAATTCAATGACACCAGATACTGTATTATCCACGGAGACATAGACAGTGGTTCTGTTTGCTTTCTCTTTGTTATCAATAGACACAAATCCTGAGTTGCCCACTTTTATCTCTCTGCCGTTAACCAAAGCTCTGGCTCCCTTCCCCGAAACTATTTTTACCTCTTCTGCGGAAGTTAAAGCTATGTTTTTTTTCTCTGCAAAGCGGACAATTGCATGTGCCAGTGGATGTGTGGACTCTTTCTCAACTGAAGCTGCAAACTGAAGTAATTCGTCCTTAGAATATTTACCTGTTAACTTCGTTTTAATAACTTCCGGCCTCCCTTCCGTCAGAGTGCCAGTCTTATCAAACATAATAGTAGTGACTTCCTTCATCCTCTGGATCGCCCCGCCATCCCTTATTAATATGCCGTTTTCAGCCCCAAGTCCACTCCCTACCATAAGGGCAGTAGGTGTCGCCAGACCAAGAGCACAGGGGCAAGCAATTACCAATACAGCAATCGCCGAAAAAAGGGCCAGGCCTGTGGGAGCCAACGATAAGTTCAACCAAGGAATCCAAGGAGAAAATATTTCTGCTATAAACTTCATTGTATTTGGGAAAACCAGCCATACAAAAAATGTCAACACTGCGGATACTAAAATAATTGGGACAAAAACCGAGACAATCTTATCTGCAAAAACCTGTATGGGCACCTTTGTGTTTTGGGCAGCTTCCACCATTTTAATAACCTGCGATAAAAAGGTTTCTTTTCCAACCCGGGTTACCTCCACTTTCAGCGTACCATCAGTGCTGATGGTTCCTCCAATCACTTCATCTCCCTTGTTTTTTGTTACAGGAAGGGATTCGCCCGTTACCATGGATTCATCAACTGCAGAGCTGCCGTTAACAACCAAGCCATCTGTTGGGATTTTTTCTCCAGCCCTAACAATCATTGTTTGCCCCATTTTAAGGTCACGCACATCAGTCCTCGTTTCCACATCTGATCCATCCATCACCGTGGCCTGTTTTGCCTCCAGATTCATAAGTTTACGAATTGCTTCCGACGATCGACCCCGTGCTCTTGCTTCTATAAATCGACCAGTCAAATGGAATGCCATAATCATTCCTGCAATTCCAGCAAAAGAATGAAGATGGAAATAAAGTCCCAAAACGCCTGTTGAGAGCGCTGCCAAAGAGCCCATAGCGATAAGCACATCCATATTGGGGTTACGATGAATTGAGGACTGCCAAGCGCTCTTTATGGTTTCTTTCCCAGGCAGGAACAAAACAGCACTGCTTATAATAATCATCCCCAAATGGAATATGTCTTCTGTGGGCCAGGCATAACCAAAGGCCATTTCCACAAGCATCCATATCATCGCAGGAATAGTTAGGCCCCAGGCAATTACCACCTTCTTTCTTGCTCTGCTAATTTCCTGCTCGACTTTCAGAGAAAGGTCTTCTGTGGCTTCCTTTTCTCTCGGATCAACAAGGCTTACACCGTAGCCGGTTGCCTTCACTGCCTCGATCAGCTTTGTGGGGTCTGTGTTCCCCTCTACAGTCGCTTTTCCCAGAGCCAGGTTCACTATAGCAGACTTTGCCCCCCCTACATTTTGAAGTGCTTTTTCCACCGTCGAAACACAGCCGGCACAATGCATGCCCTTTATGGTGAGTTCGATATATTTATTTACTCCCATGATACCTTTAATTTATAAGATATTAAATTTGTTTCCTTTTCTCTTTTTCAATAGCTTGCTAATCAAAAGTTATCTCATAATAATATTTATCTACACAAACAACTATTAGAAAAATTTCTGATTTTCAATTATATAATTATTCTATATTTTCGTCCAGTTTAAATATTTTTTATTAACTATCTTTGTAAAACAAAAAAAACCATGGTACAAAATAAATTACTATTGATACAGTTTCTCTTCCTTATATCAATACCAATCATTCTGTCCGGACAACATCCCGGCCGGGGGGATAAAATGCCGGCAATCTGCGAAATCTCCGGCACCGTTGTAGATTCGTTAACAGGAAAACCCATTGAATACGCCTCCGTTTCCGTTCTTGGGGTAAATGGAGAAATTGAAACAGGTGGGATCACAAATAAGAGTGGTATGTTTCATATAAAAGAAATAAAACCTGGTAATTACAACCTCAAAATTGAATTTATGGGCTATGCCACACAAACCACCAGTGGTATTCGGCTGTCGTTTCGAGGGGCCATAAAAAAAGATGTGGGAGAGATTAAATTAAAATCGGTTTTACTTGAGATGGAATCAGTCAATGTTGTGAAAGACAGGCCTGTTTTTGAATTTAAAACGGATAAAATGATATACAATACATCAGATGATATAATCTCCGACAGCGGAACAGCTGAGGATGTCTTGAACAAGGTTCCTATGGTTACTGTGGACCAGGAAGGGGAAATTTCGCTTAGAGGGAGCCCAAATGTAAAAATATTGGTAAATGGTCGCCCCAATCGGACTGGGCATGAATCGGATAAGGTAGATAACATTCCAGCATCACTGATTGATAAAGTGGAAGTTATTACCTCTCCGTCCGCTAAATACGATCCCGATGGAATGGCGGGCATAATAAACATCATCATGAAAAAAGGGAAATACGAAGGACTTAACGGTAGCCTTAAGGCAAACGGTAAACATAACAATTATGGGAGTATTGGTGATATGAATGGATTTACCGCTTATGGAAATTACAAAGGAGAAAAGTGGAATTTTTATTCATCATACAATTTAAAAAATCACCTAAGAAACGTTGATGGACATCGGGGAGTCTACACCCATTATCTACCTGATGGTCCAGCAGACTCAGTTTATTTTACCTTTAATAATGAAATGATTAGAGGAGGACATCACTTCACACTTGGCACTGATTATTCAGTTAATGACCAATTCATCTTAAATGGTGAGATAAATTATAATATGTTTTCTCACACAGGACTTGATTTGGAGAATAATTTTTTGCCGGATACATCACTCAGAAAAATTGATGAGATTGATTTTGGTGACAACTTTAACATAGATGGAGTGTTTGAGATTAACAAAACTTTTGATAATCCAGATCGTGAATTCACTTTTTCATTGAGTAATTCTTACAAAGAGCATCACGAATTTGAAATATTACACGAATCCCATATCGATTCAACTCGTGTTGGAGAAGAAATAAATCATATTGAATTAGATTTATCATACAAACATCCGTTCAATGAAAAATCAAAAATCGAATTTGGATATGATGGGAAATTTGATAACAATTCTGAAAATCTTGATTTTCAGATTACAGATGATGATTCTTTATCCGGGTTCAATACATTTGCCTATAAAAGAAATATTCAGGGTCTATTTTTTGAATATGATTATAGTTTAAATGATGCCTTCAGTATAAAACCAAGTTTTCGATATGAATTTGTGAGTAAGGATATCTCATTTAAGTCAGATATAATTCAGGGAGGAAGTTCATCTATCATTTATGCCCAAATCTTAAATTCATTACAAGACTCCATATATATAGACGATTATACCACCTTCTATCCTGATTTACACTTTACCTACAATCTAACCGATAAAAAAAGTCTCCAGTTTGGTATGAGCAAGCGGGTAAACCGACCTGGTGGAGGCAGACATGGGCACGGAGCAAGACAGCTAAGACCCTTCCCAAGGGATGTTTATTCAGAAAATTTTATTTTTATGGGAAATCCATTTTTAAAACCTGAATATTCCACCCAATATGATCTCTCCTATAAGAGCCCAATGCCCATGGGATTTGCTTATATAAATCTTTATTACCATCAATTGAAGGATGTTATTGAATGGTATGATGATGACAGGTTTGATGATAAAGATATATTAACATTCAGAAACGCAGATTCCGGTACAAATTTGGGAGTTGAATTTTTTACAATGATCATGGGCCAAACCCTTGGTGGGGGATATAACCTTAGTAAGCTTGATGATCCCTCTGGAGACTATGAACTTAACGGCAACAGCCAAAGAATAACCCTATATAATCGTATAAATCTACCAGAAAAATATATCAAACTTTTTAGTTTTGAGTTTGGACTTTTCTTTATGAAAATGACTGTTCCCGGTGGGGACCTATTTGGGGCAAAAGGGGCCATGTGGGCAAACATGGGAATCTCTAAATCCTTATTTGATGGAAGAGTGGAGGTTTCACTTGGAGTTAATAATTTATTTGATGAAGGTGGATTCCAGATGAACAGAGAAAAGCCACTGGAAGGACCATTTGATAATGGTTATTTGAGAGCCACAGAATATACTGATGTGGCAACCAATCGTGGCGGAAGAACTTTAACACTCAACTTAATCTACCGATTCGGTCAGTTACAGGAAGAAAAAAGAAAAAGTAGGCATATGGATCGTGGAGGTGAGGGTAGTATAGACATGGGATATTAAATATTATTATCTTTCCTTCTTTTAACTGAAAGCTTTTCAACTGTAAACTTTCCATTCATCTTTTTCTTTTTTAAGTGACATTAATCGCCAACCCGCCAAACCAGACCATGGCACGAAGTGTCTTCCAACCCGTCTAAGATCACGGCAATTGTTGGCGCCCAGTGGGGTGACGAAGGCAAAGGAAAGGTCACTGATTTTTTTGCTGGTGAATCCGACTACGTTGTAAGGTTTCACGGAGGCAACAATGCTGGCCATACTGTCATCGTCAATGGTAACACTTTCAAGCTCCACCTCATCCCTTCAGGTGTCGTGTATGGAATCCCTACAAGTATTATCGGCAACGGTGTTGTGGTAGATCCGGGTGCGCTCTTAAATGAAATTGCTTACGTAAAAGAAAAGGGGATTGAACCTAAGCTTTTGGTGAGTGATCGGGCCCACGTGATTATGCCCTATCACATCGCATTAGATGGAGCGCTTTCCGGTCACCAGGGCGAGCTGGCCGCCGGCAGCACCAACCGTGGGATCGCTCCCGTTTATGCGGATAAAATGTTCCGCAACGGTATCCGTATGGTGGATTTATTAGAACCGGACGTCTTCCGGGAAAAATTGGAAAAAGGATACACTTTTGCTAAAGGGCTGATTGAAAAATCTTTGGGGCAGATATTAAAGATAACCATTGATGAAATTTTCGACACCTATGTTAACTACGGTGAAAAATTAAAGGCATACATTTGCGATACGTCTGTTGAACTCTATAATGCCCACAAAGCTGGGAAAACAATTCTGTTCGAAGGAGCTCAAGGCATAAGCCTGGATGTAGACCACGGTATCTATCCTTATACTACTTCCAGCAATACAGCTGCAGGCCACATCTCCACAGGAACCGGTGTTAGTTTCCGTGATATTAATCGAATTATCGGAGTGGTAAAAGCCTATTTAAGCCGGGTAGGCGAAAGCCCACTACCATCTGAAATCCATGGCAATGAGGCAAGCTCACTCCGTGAAAAAGGCAGTGAATATGGCACCACCACCGGTCGGCCTCGGCGGGTTGGTTGGTTAGACCTGGTGCAGGTGCGACAAGCGGTGCGGGTTAACGGCCTCACGGAGATTGCCCTCACTAAATTGGATGTGCTGAATGGATTTAATGAACTACCCGTCTGTGTCGCCTATGATGTAGATGGAGATCACATCACCGAAATGCCAGCAAGCTTAACCCAATATCGCAAAGCCAAACCCATCTACAAAACACTGCCAGGATGGGGAGACCTTCCTGAAAATATCTGGGATAGGGGGTACAACGAATTACCAAAAACATTAAAAAATTATATTGATTTTATTGAGCGTGAAGTGGTTTGTCCTGTGAAAATTGTGTCGGTGGGTCCCCAGCGCCACGAGACCATTATCAGATAATGTCTTTCACGCAGGAGTTTGTTGATTTCACCGGTCTGTCTGATCCAGAAATCAAAACAAAGCTGCTTGAACTCAACATTCCGCTCACCGCTGAAGAGGCACTTAAAATCCAGAATGATATGCTGGGGCGGGCACCGTCTTTGTCTGAGCTCATTCTCTTTTCCATCCAGGGTTCGGAACATTCCAGCTATAAGAGCAGCCGGAATCATTTGAAACAATTTACCACTGAAGGTCCTAATGTGGTGCTTGGCGCCAAAGAAGACGCCGGTGTGGTGGCGGTAGCCACGGACAATGATGGCCACCGCTGGTGCGTGGTCATGAGCCACGAATCCCACAACCACCCGTCCCAGATCGTTCCCTATGAAGGGGCTGCCACAGGCGTAGGTGGAAACGTTCGGGATGTCGTGTGCATGGGCGCGGAAGTGATTGCCTGTACTGACTCATTCCGATTCGGTGACATAAAGAATAATAAAACAAAACGGATTCATGATGGCGTTGTGGCGGGAATTGCCGGTTACGGAAATCCATTGGGCATTCCCAATGTCGGCGGTGACCTTTATTATCATAGGGGGTATAATGAAAATTGTTTGGTTACATTGGTGACTTTGGGGGTTGTCCGGGAAGACCACATCCTTCATTCCTATGCGCCGAAAAACGCTAATGGATATGATCTCATCCTGATCGGCAAACCCACAGATAATAGTGGATTCGGTGGTGCCAGTTTTGCTTCTCTTGAGCTGGAAGAAGAAAAAAAAGAACAAAACAAAGGAGCCGTTCAGGAGCCTAATGCGTTTTTAGAGCGGCACTTGCTGAAGTCATCTTATGCCCTGTTTGATATTCTTAAAGAAAAGGACCTCATTGACAATGTTGCTTTCAAGGATCTTGGTGCTGGCGGTATTGCTTGCGCTAGCGTGGAATTGGCGGAAACGTCTGGTTACGGTTCTGAAGTCTGGCTGGATAAGGTTCACGTTGGTATGGATAACTTGCATCCGTCCGTTTATCTCTGCAGCGAAACCCAGGAGCGTTTCATGTGGGTCTGTTCCCCGGATGTAACGCCGTTTATTATAGATCATTATAATAAGGTGTTCGACCTGCCCGGCGTAAGTGAAGGAGCTCGGGCATCGGTGGTTGGAAAAATCCGAGATGACGGCCAGTATGTCGTCCACAATGGGGATGAAGAAATCGTCAATGCCCCAGCAGCAGAAGTAACTGAAGGATTTCTATACGACCGGCCTTATGAAGATCGTGAAAACACTTTTACTGAACCGGACATTTCTGAACCATCCGATTATAATCAAACTCTACTCAACATTTTATCCCATGAAAATATGGCCAGCCGTGAGCCTATTTTTGAATCTTATGATAAGCAAGTCCAAGGGCGGATTCACACAGAAACTGGTTTGGCTGATTCCGGCGTGATGGCCCCATTCAATTCAGAAGACTATCCGGAAGAAATTCGCAATGTGGGCATTGCTTTATCCACTGATCACAATCCGCACTACGGGCTCATTGATCCATATTGGGGAGGCGTGAATGCTGTGGTGGAAGCTATGCGGAATGTAGCCGCTGTTGGGGCCACCCCCCATGCCATTTCAGACTGTCTTTGCTTTGGGAGTCCGGAGAAACCCCATCAAATGTGGGAATTTAAGGAAAGTGTCCGCGGTGTAGCTGATGCTTGCCATTCTATCACTTTAAAAGACAACCCCGACCATGCCACACCTATTATTGCCGGGAATGTAAGTTTTTATAACGAATCGAAAAATGGTGCTATTCCACCAAGCCCGATCGTGAGTTGTTTGGGTAGATTAAAAGATGTGAATAAAACTGTGCCCATGTATTTTCAAAATTCAGGCTCCGCTTTATTAATGGTTGGAGAACGTAAAAATGAATTGGGCGGATCGGTTTATTATTCTCTTTTTAATGAATTGGGCGCCAATGTACCAAAACCCAATTTGCAGGAAGTGAAAAATCAAATTTTTGCCCTGACTGATTGTATTGATGATGGGTTGGTTCTGTCTTGTCACGATATTGCGGATGGAGGTTTAGCATCGGCATTGGCAGAAATGACATTCGGAAACGGTATTGGATGTAATGTGAAAATCGAAAGCAACCTTTCTGTGGATAAGTTTTTATTTTCTGAAACGGGTGGTTTTATAGTAGAAGTATCATTAGAAAATATAAACAGTGCTATACCCTTATTTGCAAATTATGGATTAGATATTTTTGATATTGGAACAACCAGCGGTGATTTAATTGATATTAATGGCGCTGTAAACCTACCTGTTGGTGAAACAAAAGAAGCTTGGACGAATGGATTGCGTGAGAAGTTATAATGGGCAAAGCTAATTATAAATCAGCCGGTGTGGATATCGACGCGGGAAACGAGGCGGTAGACCGCATTAAGAATATCGTGAAATCCTCTTTCACACCTGACGTGCTCACGGGGCTTGGGAGTTTTGGCTCGCTATATAATCTAAAACCCATTTTAGAAAATTATAAGAATCCAGTTATGGTTCAGAGTATTGATGGTGTGGGTACAAAAACCATCATCGCCCGGAAGATGGGAAAATTCGATACCATCGGGATTGATCTTTTGAGCGCTGCCGCTAACGACATTTTAGTCATGGGTGCTCGCCCACTCACCTTTCTCGATTATATCGCCAATGACCAGCTGGAGCCGGCTATTATAAAAGAGATTGTGTCAGGAATGGTTAAAGCCTGTAAAGATACGGGCGTTTCGTTGGTGGGCGGCGAAACAGCAGAAATGCCCGACACTTATCTGCCTGGTGAACACGATCTTGTGGGTGTCATCACCGGCGTGGTGGAAAAAGAAAAAATTATTACTGGTGAAAATATAAAACCTGGCGATGTTGTGCTGGGACTACCATCCAACGGATTGCATACCAATGGCTATTCATTTGCCCGGAAGCTCTTTTTCGACATCGGCGGATATGATGTGAATGACACTATCCCCGAATTGGAAAAATCTGTTGGTCTCACCTTGCTCGCGCCCCATATTAATTATACGAACCATGTGTTCGCTGTATTAGACGCCGGGATCAATGTGAAAGGCATCGCCCATATTACCGGCGGCGGTCTGGTGGAAAACATACCACGGATTTTGCCGGATAGGTGTGGAGTGGAAATACAGAAAGGATCCTGGCCAAATATTCCTGTTTTTGATGTGATGCAATCCATTGGCGATATAGATGAGGATGAAATGTGCCGCACTTTCAATGTTGGCATTGGGGTGGTTTTTATCATGAATCCAGATGATGTGGGTTCTATAAAAGATGTGTTGAAAGATTTGACGGAAGTTTATGAGATTGGTTCTGTCGTAAGTGGAGAAAATAAAGTGGTTCTAAAATGAGCGCTTCAATAGCAATCATCCAATTCCCCGGTTCCAATACAGAGCGCGAAACGCTTATGGCCTGCCGCCGCACGAGTTTAAATCCCATTGAGTTTTTATGGAATGAGCCGGCAGAGAAATTATCCAATTTTGACGGTTTTGTAATCGTTGGCGGATTTTCTTATGAAGACCGGTCCCGTGCCGGAGTGATTGCGGCGCTGGATCCCATCATGAAACAGATCAAGATTGAGGCGGAAAAAGGTAAACCTGTTTTAGGCATCTGCAACGGAGCACAAATCTTGGTTGAAAGCGGTCTCGTCCCCGGCCTGGATAGCCACCGCGTGGGAGTTGCGCTCACAGATAATAAACGGGTGAAAGGTGGTCACGTGGTTGGGGTTGGCTACTACAACGCCTGGGCGAATTTGAAAATGTCTGTACCATCTAACCGCTGTGCTTTTACCCGACATTTGAACACGGGTGATTTTATTAACATTCCATTGGCCCATGGTGAAGGACGTTTTATTGTTCCGGACGAACTATTGGAAAAAATGATCGCCAATGATCAAACGGTTTACCGTTATTGTGATGATGATGGAAACCTGGTAGATGAATTCCCCACCAACCCAAATGGGTCTATATATAATATTGCGGCTGTTTGTAATCCTGTAGGGAATGTTATGGCCATGATGCCCCATCCCGAACGAACGGAAAATGGAGATGCTATTTTTTCATCCATGAAAGAATTTATTGAGAAAGGAAACCCTGTTACCAACCACAATCTCTCTTTTGATCGCCCCCACTACGAAGTGACTGATTATAAAGCTAATCCAGATGTTACAGAATGGATCATCGATATGATTATCGCTGACAATGAAGCGACATCTATTCACAACGCCCTGAATCATCTTGGGCTCGACGTAACGGTCACTCGCCAGGCCCATTGGGAAATCACGACCAAGGGGGATCGGAGCGATATCCTGAAACAAATAGATGCTACTGGAGAGCTTTACAATTCAAACAAAGAATTTATCAGCGAAATAAAATCTGCTGAAAACACTGCGTCCTTCCTGGTTCGGCAAAAAGAAGACATGCTTGGCCGTGCAAAGTTTGAATCTCTGACCGAACGATTTGAAATTGACAAATTATCTGAATTAAAACGCGGTGTAGTGTGGAATTTGACTGTGAATGGCGGTAACTTTGAAGTCGTTTTGAAAGATATTTTGAACACACACATATTATTCAATTCACTATCTCATGAATGCTATAGAATCAACTGAACAATATAAAGAACGTATAAAAGCAGAGCTGAACAATACGTTGACTGAAACATCTTTGCCCGGCGAGTCCAAGAGAACCGGGAAAGTGCGAGACCAATATGGCTTGGGCGACAAGATGGCGCTTATAACGACCGATCGACAAAGCGCTTTTGACCGGGTATTGGCATCCATCCCGTTTAAGGGGCAGGTGCTGAATCTCACTAGCGCTTGGTGGTTTAAAGAAACCAGGCACATTCTTCCAAACCACGTTATTGGCATTCCCGATCCAAACGTGACCTTGGCGAAAAAATGTAACGTTTTCCCTATTGAGTTTGTTGTCCGCGGATATATCACCGGAAGCACAAGCACAGCTCTTTGGACCGTTTATAATAATGGCGACCGGGAATACTGCGGTAATGCCCTGCCGGAAGGATTGGTGAAGAATCAAAAGCTCGATGCCAATATGCTTACGCCTACTACCAAGGAAGAACACCATGATCGGCCTATTGCCCCGGATGAGATTGTTAGTGAAGGGTGGATGACACAAGAAGATTGGAATTACTGCAGCCAGAAAGCATTAGAGCTTTTTGCCTTCGGGCAAAAGAAAGCGGCAGAGAACGGCATGATATTAGTGGATACAAAATATGAAATGGGACGGGATGAGGATGGTATAATCCGGCTCATTGATGAAATACACACGCCAGACTCAAGTCGGTATTGGATTGCTGAAACATACGATGAACGTATGGCGGCCGGAAATGAGCCGCAGAATATTGATAAGGAATTTCTCCGTCTCTGGTTTGTTGATAATTGTGATCCCTATAATGACGAAGAGCTTCCGGATGCGCCGGAAGCATTGGTGATGGAATTATCCAGTCGATACATTTATCTCTATGAAACAATTACAGGTGGTGTGTTTCCGTTTCCTGATACAGGAAAACCAGTCCACAAAAGAATTGTCGAAAACTTAAAGGATGTATTATGAAAACAATATTAATCATGGGTTCAGCGTCTGACGAACCCCACGCAAAAAAGATAACTGACAAACTGGATGAATACGGAATTGCTTGGGAACAGCATGCTGCATCAGCCCACAAAGAACCTTTGAAGGTGTTGGACATTCTTAAAGCTAATAAAAATGAAGAAAATATTGTGTATATCACCATCGCCGGACGTTCTAACGCACTATCCGGATTTGTAGCCGCAAATTCTGAATTTCCCACCTTGGGATGCCCTCCTTTTTCCGATAAAGCGGATATGCTGGTGAATATCCATTCCACTCTGCAAATGCCCAGCAATACACCGGTGTTAACCGTGATCGATCCGGGAAATTGTGCTTTAGCCGTTAAGCGGATTCTGGGTGTCTGAACTGAAAAATATTTCACCGTTGGATGGCCGTTACGCAAATAGCGTAAAAGATCTATCCGTATATTTTTCCGAAT
>Ga0066867_10000258_pt1 | contig 25538 bp, 28 predicted proteins | sample ETN01SmetaG_4_FD_65606 | JGI IMG/M metagenome (GOLD analysis project Ga0066867, IMG submission 65606) | Marine microbial and viral communities from oxygen minimum zone, Eastern Pacific Ocean - ETNP2014F12-01SV261 | ecosystem: Environmental > Aquatic > Marine > Oceanic ... | reverse complement strand
CAGATAGCTATCCGAAAAGGTCATCCAAAAACGAATACGTTTCATTTCAGGTAAATTTTTTACAAGAGATTCCAATTCTTCGTGATACATCAAATAAGCCTTCCTCGGACCAATCGAAGGAAAATCAAATATTTTGTGTACAGTCAAAGGATCTGTTTCTTTCCATTCGCCATTTTCATAAAACTTTCCTTTAGCAGTCACCTCACGAATATTGATCTCGGGGTTGAAGTTTGTCGCAAAGGCATAACCATGATCCCCGGCATTGCAATCAAGAATATCAATATAATGAATTTCATCGAAATGTTCCTTTTTGGCATGAGCGCAAAATATGTTGGTTACCCCTGGATCAAACCCGCAACCTAATAAAGCCATAATCCCCTTTTCTTTGAAACGATCATGATAATCCCATTGCCATTTGTAACAGAATTTAGGATCGTCAGGGGGTTCATAATTAGCAGTATCAAGGTAGTCAACTCCTGTTGCTAAACAGGCTTCCATAATAGAAATATCTTGGTATGGCAGGGCAACATTAATGACAATATCGGGTCTAAAGCGATTAATCAGTCCGATTACCTCATTTTGATTGTCTGCGTCTACCTCTGCAACCTCTATAGACCTGCCAATCTGTTTTTTTATTCTTTCACATTTTTCTAATGTCCGACTGGCTAAGCATATTTCAGAAAATACTTCTGGTACCTTAGCGCATTTATGCACCACAACGGCACCAACACCACCTGCCCCAATTATAAGTACTCTGCTAATTTTCTATCTCTTAGAAATAATTTAGACCGATATTAACAAATATTAAAATATCTGCATTCTATTACGGATTCGAAATCCATAACAAGGTAAATTATAATTCGGTTCCGGATGGGCCGGTATAGAAATAAGTCCATTAGGGAATGACCCGACAGAACATAGTTTATTAACTCTGACCTGGCCCCTAGATCCAGGTTTTATATATTGAAATAAATAATTTGACATACTAACTGTAATATTTTATTTTATCTAACTTTTTATCAGGAAATACTATATACTATTAACCTAATTTTAAAATCTAGCCAAAAAGATAGTAAATGGGAATAGGATGAATTATCCGCCAGGGAATAGATTTTTCTTGTAACTGATCCTTCTGCACTTCCCCTTTAGAATGGAATAGATGGTAAAACTAAATTTTGAAAAAATGAATGGATTAATTCCTGTGATTGCTCAGGATTTTGAATCTGGGGAAGTCCTGATGCTTGCGTTTATGAATCAAGAAGCATGGGATAAAACCCTGGAAACAGGGAGAGCCTGCTATTACAGTCGCTCAAGAAATAAATTATGGTTAAAGGGCGAACAAAGCGGAAATGTCCAGAATGTAAAGGAAATTTATGTGGATTGCGATGAAGATACTCTTATATTAAAAGTCGAGCAGGTTGGCGGTGCTGCATGTCATACAGGTTATAAAAGCTGTTTTTATAGGAAATTAAATGGAAAATTAAAAATCATCGGAGAAAAAATATTCGATCCGGAGAAAGTTTATAAATGAGTAAAAATGTATTAAAATTAGGAATTCCAAAAGGAAGTTTGCAGGAAGCAACGGCACGGCTGTTTGCAAAAGCTGGCTATAGCCTTATTTTTAGCAGCCGCTCTTATACACCGGTCATTGATGACAGCGAAATAGAATGTTTACTCATAAGAGCCCAGGAAATGGCACGTTATGTTGAGCAGGGTGTCCTAGATGCGGGCTTGACGGGAAAAGACTGGATTGTAGAAAACAATGCGTCTGTAGAAGAGATTGCAGATATGGTTTATTCCAAAGTAAGTTCAAAACCCGTTCGCTGGGTCCTTGCAGTTCCTGATAACTCAGATATTCAATCGGCAAAAGACCTTGAAGGGAAAAGAATTGCCACAGAGGCAGTAAACCTTACATCCGGCTATTTAAAAAAACATGGTGTTAAAGCACATGTTGAATTTTCATGGGGAGCTACAGAAGTAAAAGCCCCAAACCTTGTGGATGCTATTGTGGAAGTTACCGAAACAGGAAGTTCTTTAAGAGCCAATGGCCTGAGAATTGTGGATACTGTGTTGCAATCCAATACAAAATTTATTGTTAACAAAGATTCTTACAAAGACCCTTGGAAAAAGAAAAAAGTAGATATAATTGTTATGCTACTCAAAGGAGCTTTAGCGGCTGAAGGAAGGGTTGGTCTTATGATGAATGTAAAGAAAAAGAACCTGGGTAATGTTCTCAAAATTTTACCCGCTCTTCAGAAGCCTACCATCTCGGAACTGAGCAATCAAGATTGGGTGGATATAAACACAATCATTGAAGAAAAAGAGGTCAGGGAAATTATTCCTAAATTAAAAGAGTCTGGAGCTTCTGGCATTGTAGAGTACCCCTTAAATAAAATCATCTACTAATGGCCGACAAATCTGATCAAAAAAAATCCCTCAAGAAAGACAAAACCTCTTCTGATAATGTGACACATGAGAAACCTAAAGAAACCAAAAAAAAGGAAGACCTTTCAGAACAAGTAATGCCTGACATCCCTGAAAGGGAGCAAACAAATACCCGGGAATTAAATCTCTCCACTTTTTTTAAGACCATCCTCTTGTTACTTCTTATTGGTGTCATGGCCTGGACGATCTACTATTCACGCAACACAATCCAGAATAATTTACTGATAAATAAAAAAATAAAAGAGACCATCGAGGAAATTTCTCGTGTTCAAGCAGAACAAGCTAAAATCAAAGAGGCCATTAAGTCTTTTGAAGACAATAGCATTAATCGTATTCGAGAAGAACAGAGTAAAATCAAAGAGGCGCTAAAGTCTTTTAAAAATAATAGCAATGCTCTGGAGGAATTTTTAAGCAGTGTAAATGATCTCAAAAATCAAATTTCAGTTTTACAAAATGAGGTAAAAGTATTACAGGTTGAAATAGACAAAAAAACGGATTTCCTTTCCCCCCGGCAAGATCAAGTTGAACTTCCCTTCCAAAAGAGTCAGTCGGAAATATTAGAAATTAAAAAAGAAACAAAAACAACGATTGAAGAAGCCGAAGTTGAGGAAGAACCGGAAGTAAAAGAAATATCAAGCAAAGATGTCAGGAATGAGATTATAAAATTAATAGAAGATACTGCAGGGACTATTTTTCAAAAAACAGGTGAAACTTTTAAGTGGATGAAAGGGAAAGTTTTTAAGTAACTATAAAACAGACAACAATTACGAAAGATTTGATCTTCGTGGGTAGAAACAGTCTTACAAAAATTCATCTTTCCCTTCTTTTTTAAGCTGCTCAACCAGATTTTTAATTTGCTGACACTTCTCTTTCGGGCATATCAATAAAACATCTTTTGTATCAACAACAACCATGTCTTTAAGACCGATAGCGGCAATCATTCGTTCATTGCCCTCAATAATAGAATTGTTCGTGTCGATCAGGATATGTTTTTTTGAAACAACATTACCGGAGTTGTCTGCCGGCAAATGGTTTTTAAGGGCTTTCCAGCTTCCGACATCGCTCCAGTCAACTTGAGAAAGAATTACTTCCGCACGATTTGTTTTTTCCATAACCCCAAAATCTATGGATTCGGATTGGAAGGACGAAAAGATTTTATCAATCTCTTCTTTTTTATTATTTTTTCCAAAATGTTCCTTGATTTTCATGAGCCCTTTATGCAAAAAGGGTAAAGATTTTTCAATTTCTTCTAAAATAGCGGATGCTTTCCAAACAAATGTCCCTGAATTCCAATAAAAGTTTCCGCTTTTAACAAACGCCTCCGCCTGTTTAATATCAGGTTTTTCTCTGAATTTTTCAATTTGGCATATTTCATACTCGGTTTCAGGTATCAGGCTTCTTTTCTTGCCGCATTGAATGTATCCATAACTGGTCTCAGGGTAAGATGGTTTAATTCCAAAGGCAATAAGTGTTTCTTTTTCCGCAGCTATCGTCGCAGCTATTTTCAATTCGTTACAAAATTGCCTGTCATCCTTAACCCAATGGTCGGCAGGAAGAACAAGCATAACACCGTTGCTGTCTTTCTGCTCTACAATTAACGCGGCAAGACCTATACAGGGCGCAGTATTTCTTCCAACAGGTTCCAGGATAATATTTTCATAAGGAATGTAAGGGAGTTGACCTTGAACCGTCTTTGAGTAAAGAATATTGGTTGCAACTATAGTATTCTGATAAGGAACAAAAGATTCAATCCTTTTAACAGTTGATTGAATCATGGTTTTATCACCTGTAATTTTTAAAAACTGTTTTGGTAATTTTTTTCTGCTTTTTGGCCAAAACCGGATTCCTGATCCCCCGGCCATTATTACAGCAAATATTTGATTTTTCATAAGTCATTAAATTAACATAGCAAAGTATAAACCGCAAGATTGACGCCGTTGACAAACAATAGTTGTTGCCATAAAATTAGAATATAATGTTTGGTCCGCCAACTTACACCAAAAAGACTAAATATCCTGAATATATTAATGAAGAGCACAAAAAAACTGCAAAATATCATCATGCGGCATATGCATACCTTTTAATTGGCATTGTGTATCTGGCAGTTTTTTATGTCACCATGCCGTCTCATGATTTTGCCGGCATCTTAGAGGATATTTTTGCGGAAAATATTCCGGGAATAGATAATATCGTTTCTAAATCAGATACCATCAGTTACGATAGTCTAGTCACTTCTATTGGGGTTTTCGCTGGAACCTTATTTTTGGGGCTAACCTATTTTATATATAATGGATATCGCACGCTCGTAATTATTTTAGCAATCTTTTATTTAATTCGCTTTTTGATTGCAAGCGCTGCTCTTCTCAGTGAAGATACGTTTGATTCTGTTGAATATGTTTTACCCTTAATCGGTATGACCTTTTATATGTTAGCCCGGGCCTCATGGAATTTAAGACCCTGATAAAAGATCTTAGGAATTTACCGCAGAATGCACGGAGATCGCTGAGAAATACTTAAAGGAGAATTCATGGAAGATTTTTCGAATACTGAGGGAATTATCTGGTCTGAAGAGGCAAAGATAAGAGTAATGAATGCCCCGGACTTTGTCCGCTCCGGAATTAAGAAATTAATGGTTATCAGGGCAAAAGAAAGAGGGATGAAAGAGATTACTTCCGAATTGTTATCAGAGATAAGGGATGAATCCATGAAATTTGCCTCGCGTCGCATGAAAAATATGGGGTTTGAAGAATTGCAAATGAAAGCATTTGATAAAGCCAAAGAAAAAATGAAAAACGTCAGAAAAAAAGAAGTGATAGGGGACATCCAGTCCTTTTTAGAAAAGCGGACGGGAAAGAACCAGTCGATTCTGAACAAATTTGAAAAGTATTTCAATGAAACAAAGTCTAAAAAGGACGGATTAACCTGGACACAGGAGGCCAAAGACCGTCTTGAAAAAGCTCCCTTTTTTGTGAGGGGCATGGCGCAGAAAGCCATAGAAGATCAAGCGAAAAAAAAGGGATGTAAAGAAGTAACTGGTGAACTTATAAGCGAAGTTATGGACAACCTCATCCCGGCTTCTGTTAAAGAAATGATGAAAAAAAGAAAAAAAACAGGGGAATAGTTCTTCCCTTTTTATTGTTAACCACCAGTATGAGTTTTTTTAGGAGGTAAGATGGAATTAAAATCTGATGCTTTTGATGACGGAGATAATATTTCCACCACGTATATTATGAAAGAAATCGGGGGAGAGAACATATCTCTGCCTTTTGATTGGAACAACGCCCCTGCAGAAACGAAATCTTTTGCCTTTTCAATTGTTGACCCGCATCCTGTTGCCAACAACTGGGTTCATTGGTTTCTCATCAATATTCCAGCAAGTACGAACAGCATTGAGGAAGGAGCGTCAGGGAAAAATATGCCAGCAGGATGCAAGGAACTCAATAACACCTATGGCAGTGTTGGTTATGGTGGACCGCAACCTCCGGCAGGAAGCGGTAATCATCCTTATGTTTGTACTGTCTATGCGTTGAGTGTGGATAAATTGGACCTGGATGCAAATGTTTCTCTTTCTGATTTCAAAAAAGCTTTGGAAGGTAAAATACTCGCCCAGGCAACTACCACCGGAAGTTACGGGCGGTAACAAAACTTAACGCCTTTCGGGCGTACCAAAAAAGGAACACAAACAAGGATGAGCGAACGCATTATTTTATTTGCTGGCAAAGGAGGCGTTGGCAAGACAACAGTTGCCGCAGCAACAGGGGTTTCTTGTGCAAAACGAGGCAAACAAACAATCATTATGTCTCTTGATACGGCACACAGCCTTTCCGATTCCTTTGACATGGATAAGAGGTTAATGGACAGGGAGAGGGGCAAACCGGTTAAAGTATGCAAAAACTTGTGGATACAAGAGATTGATGTGCAAGAAGAGATAGAAGAAAATTGGGGCGATATTCATAAATACATCTCATCTCTTTTTAATGCAACGGGCCTGGATGAGATACTGGCAGAAGAGATGGCTATTTTACCTGGTATGGAAGAAGTCAGCGCCCTTTTTTATATTAACAGATATTTTAAAGAAAAGAGATTTGACGTGATTTTGCTGGATTGCGCTCCTACTGGAGAATCATTAAGGTTTATCATTATGCCCACTGCTCTTGAGTGGTATATGAAAAAATTATTCAAACTGGAAAGAAATCTGGCAAGAATTGTAAGACCAATAGCAAATAAAGTCACTTCAGTCCCAATTCCAGGGGATCTCTATTTTCAATCAATACAAAACCTATATAAGAAGCTCAGAGGTATTGAGGAAATTATGAAGAGTTACCATACTACTTCCGTAAGATTAATCACCAATCCCGAAAAGATTGTTATGAAAGAAACACAGAGATCGTTCATGTATTTTTGCCTTTATGGTATGCATGTCGATTCAATATTCATCAATAGGATAATGCCGGATGATGGATTTAGCAGATATTTTAAAACCTGGCGAGAGGTTCAGAGCAGATATATAGATTCTATGGAAGATTACTTTTCCCCTATTGCAATAAAAAAAATTAATCTGCAAAGTCATGAAGTTGTAGGAATTAATGATTTAGAAAGATTTGGTAAGGAGATTTACGGTAAGAGAAATCCATTAGCGGTATCAAAGGTTATAAAACCATTTTCATTTAAAAAGATTAAAGATAAATACAAGCTTAGCATTGTTTTACCCTTTGTCGATAAAAAAGACATTGATCTCAGCAAGAGCGGGGATGAGCTTATTGTAAGAATTGGAAGTTTTAAACGCTTTATTCCCTTGCCAAGATATTGTAAGAATATGTCTGTTTCTAACGCAAAGCTGAAGGATAAAGAATTAACAATCTTTTTTAATGGGGGTAATCATAATGAAGAAAAAAAAGAAAAGTAATGCACGCAGAGAGGAGAAAGATGCAAGATGTCCTATTTGTATACTTTTTGATGGTTTTAAAGATAAAATAGATGAATGTAGCGACATTGTTGAACACTTTTCAAAAGCAAAGAAGGAGGTACTGGAAGGGCTTAAAAAGATCATAGAACATGAAATGGGCTTACAAAAAAAAAAGAAGAAGAAAAAGGATTTTTCTAAAGTTAATATAGCTGATTAGCCTTTATTATTCTCAGCAAACTCATCGTTAAACGATTTTTTTTCGCTTATTAAATTCTGCTTTTTATTTTCAGATCTTTCTTCCAGAGCTTCTCAGCTTTTTTGATTTTCAGACCTGTTAATTTCTTAAACGTATCTTCAAAATCATTCTCTTTGCCTGTTTTTAGAATTTCAATAATCCGTTTTTTCCTGATATCAGGACTTTCACCAACAGTTTCGCTCTCAAAAAGAAATTTAAAAAACGACGCGGTGATTAAAAAAACCATTAAATTAGGATGCGCTGCTTGCTGAGAAAGGATAGACATAATGGATACCATTTCAGTCCACTTTTGAAACTCTGTGTTGTTAAGCAGTTTTATGATTTTAATATAATAACCGTACTTTATGCTGTTTAGCGCTAACCTGTTAAAATCCTCTTTTGGAAAGTTAAAAAGTGGAAAAGACGAATTTGAAATATAATACGCATAATAAGTGGAAAATCCGTAGAGGAAATATTTTGGGAGTTCCGGGTTCAGGCGTCTTATGCAAAGAGAAATGAGCTGAAACACATCACAGGGGTAATTCGAAATTATCCATTCATGACCCGCGAGGTTTGATTTAAATCCTAATTCATGAAGTGATTTTTCATCGTCATAGACAATATAGCTAATATTAAGCTCTTCTTCTATATCAAGATATTTTTTAATATTTATTAACTCAGAGGACCCGCTTTCCGCGTTCATCTGGTCTAAAGTTTTTTTCAGGAAAGAATCAAAATAAAAAATAATATTTTCTGTTTTGATTTTTCTCCATTTTTTTGATTCGGCCAGACATTTTAAATATTCTCCCTTATTGGAAATCTTCCAGCTTTCTCCGTCCTTTTTCATCGGCACCCACGTGGAGTTGTCCGATCTTTCTTCTGCTTCCCCTGATGAGTTCCTGTACTTGTATTTTAATTTCGCGATATTCTTATTTTTAGGAATTAGCTCAAATTCATCGGGAAAAACTTCATGTTTCTTTATAAAATCTTTAAACGCTTCTATTTCAAACTCAAACCGGTCATCTGGTCTACAGAAGTATTTTTGATAATTCTCTGAACCATTATTTTTCAGATTATTTACAAATTCCGTGAATAAATTATTAATTTTCTCCATATTTGTATAATAAGAAAAATCGGTCTAAAAGCAAGCTCAATTTTTAAAAACTAATTGGGACGTAGATACTACCTTCTGCTCATTGTCGTCTGCCCTCTGTTTTTCGTAAGCTCCGTAGATAATGACCGCTTTATTGTGCTTTTTCCTGTCTATCCTGTTATCCCTTCTAAAACTCGTTTCGTTGAGGTGCATAGTGCACAGTGCAGTCTTCTACCGCAACCACAATTAGGTTAGGAAGAACTTCATTTAATTCAGCACATGCTCTTTAAAAGAAAGTAAACCCTCTTTTTGTTTATTTTTTACGGTAAAACCACAAGATTACAAGACATATAATTATTTGATAACTATCATAATAAAATATTAAATTAGGTGTTTTTATGGTATTATACTCATGAGTAAGTATCATTTTTTCGATAAATAAATTACTTGTTTTGATAAGAAGTGGCAATTAATAAGAAAGGGTTTTATGAACAACAACCACGTAAAAAAAATTAGAGAATTGCAAATGATGAGCAAAGCTGAGCTGGCACGTATGGCGAATGTTTCAGTTCAAACCATTGACCGGATTGAAAAAGGACATGAATGCCGCCTAGATACCAGGAGAAAAATAATTATAGCTTTGGGATATAAACTGGATCAAAAAAGTAGCATTTTTCCTGAGTAGTAATTTGAGACTTTCAAGATATTCAAGTTAAAAATTAAACTCTTTTTTTGATTTTCGTATCCAAAAACACATATAATTATATTAGAAACCCCCGTCACCCCTCTCCCAGCTACTAACCTTTTTCAATCCTCTCTTGAGTAACATCTAAAATGGGTCAAGTCTATTTTTAGCTTCATTTAAAATTAACATGTAGTCAAGGATTAACTTGACCCCTTTTTTGACCCAATTCATCATTTAAATCGTGAGTTTTTTGTTTAAGACCTAGTTTATAACCGAAAAAGATAAATTATAATGATAAGAAAGAAGATGTCCTGTCCTACAAGAGAATATCCCATTCGTTTAATCTGTAATTCTCTTTTGTAAAAAAAAATACCGCTAATAATATGAATGGATATGGGCAGTAATATAGCGAAAAAAACGGGATCAAGTAAGCCCGCAAGAAAAAGACCATACAAGATAATTACAGAGAAACACCATCCCGTGAACAGATTTGAAGTAAACTTCAATTTATCAATAAAAGAGTCAATTTGTTTTCTTTTTTGATGCAAACTTATTTTGTTATGGACATACAGCATTCCTAATTGAAAAAAAATGACATTTAGTATCCAGATTATAAAAACATTACCGTCCCAATTTCCTGTAGTAACATAATATGCCGCTGGAGCAGTAAGAGTCAGTCCTGAAAAGGCAATGAACTGTTGGGTAATTCGCTTATATTTTTTTTTAATAATTATCAGATAATACAAACCAATCAACAAAAAAGCTAAAAATCCAAAAATCAACAAATTCCATAATTGAAAATAAAATAGAAGAGCCGATGATAGAAGTAAAAATAAAACAAAAATAAAAAAAGTGTAGATGTAAAATGACTTTATACTATTACTCTGTAAAAACTTATTTTTTGAGCAATTTTTTTTTTGTAGCTCACCGGAGCGACAGCTCCTTTTGGTTGCGTCACCTCGACGCTTTATGTTTGGATAGAATTCTTTTTTATTAACAATGTTCAATGAATAAAACTCTCCACAGCCTCTAAGTAAATTAAGAGATATGACACAAATCAACAGCAGCAAGGATGGAACTCCCGGTTTCCCTCTCGCCAAAGCTCCGGAAAAATAGGGGACAAGTAATATTGCCCACACCCCGTGTTCTCTTGGAATAATGTCTGAAAATCTAAAAAACATTTTTATTATGCTCTACATCTATGTTGAAAAGTCTATTAAGGCAGAATAGCAGGATAGAGATCCAAAATAAAGGAGGTAAAAGGAAATTAAAGGAATTGGTATCGCGACTCGATGGGCTATCGCCCAAAGCAGTTTCATAAATTCTAATACCCTTCGACAAAACCTGTCCTGAGTTTATCGAAGGGCTCAGGGCGACAAATATCATTCTCATGCTTAATCTGCAGAAGCATGTTTTTCACATAATTCATTTGGGCAACAATTTTTTGATTAGCGATTATCAAACCATTTCTGTTTTTTTTAGACATTAAAGGACTGGAATGGGAATAATGAAGCGAATAGCGGTCAGCTTTCAGCAATCAGTATTGATTTTATACACCCCCTTGATTCCCTCTCAAAAGGGGAATTTTACACACAATAATAAAAGCGATAGACGCTTCAAGAAAGCCTGTCCTTAGCTTCCAAAGCTGAGCTTAACTTAGTTGAATGAACTCAGAGTGACAGGCAGAACTTCGGGAGTAATAACAAGTAACGGATAAATTATTTTTTTGCAAATAAGGAAAAGTCATCTATACTTGGATAAAACAATGAATTATTTGTGTAGAATAACTGTATTTTTAGCTGCAATACTGCTCTCTTCTGGCAAAATAACTTCTGTGCAAGCGCAGGAAGATTCTTTTCTGGACACTCTTGAAATGGACGGGTTCGCAGAGGTTGTTGACAATAACCGGGCAGCGGCAAAAGAAAGCGCTACAAAAGATGCCATAAGAAGAGCCGTAGAAAAAACTGTGGAATCAATACTGTCCCCGGAAGTGCTGCTAAATAATTATGCTTGGGTAAGTAGTATCTATTCTAATAGTGAAGATTATATTCATAGTTACAGTTTTCTTTCTGAATCATTTGATGAAGAATATAATATTTATTCTGTTACGTTAAAAATAATTCTCTATCCCAACTACATTAAGTCCCTGCTCGCCTCACAAGATACTTTAAAGAATAACCTTGATACGCGACAGAAAGTGTTGATTATTATAAGAGAGCGCGGATTGTTTTCTTCTAATGAAGATGATTTCTGGAAGTACATTCCCATGTCAGAAATGTTCTTGGTTCAAAAAATTGAATCAGAAGGTTCAAGCGTTGTTGATCGAGATACCTTAATGGATAAGGTAGATGTAGTCCTTATACAAAAATCAATAAAAGGGGATATCCAGGCTGCTATTCAGGCCGGTTTACTGAGCAGTGCACAAATTGTAATAACAGGCAATGCCGTGGCGAGAGAAAAAGGAAGTGACCCTGAAAATCCTAATCTACGCTACTATCAGGCAAACATAAGCCTTAAAGCTTATCAAACTAAAACCGGGAAAATTTTGGGGGCAAGAAGCGAATTTGTAACAATAGCAAATGCTAACAAGGAAGTAGGGGAACTTAACGCGTTTATGGCTGCAGGAAAAAAAATTTATACCAGTTTTATAGCCAACATTATAGATAAAGATGAGAATCCATAGTACTCAATTAAGCCCGGAATGACAGTTTTCGGACATCCTAAAGCACTAAACCACACCAAGCGGGGCTAAGCGCAGAGGTTGTCAAAAAGAGCCTAATGCTCAATCCAAAAATAAAATAGATTTATGCAATCAAGCGACAGTAAAAACTACTTTTATATCATCGGAATAATTGCTATTTGCATTATTCTTTATGCAACGCGTCAGATTTTAGCTCCTTTTGTTATAGCCTTTATGATTGCCTATGCCCTGGATCCTCTTGTTGACAAGCTAGAAGAATGGAAATTACCCAGAACTATGGCAATTGTTTTTTTTCTTTTATTCATTTTAATTATACTTACGTTAACAGGGATGATTGTCTTTCCCGCTATAAAACTGCAGGTAGAAAGACTTGCCGGCAATATGCCGGACTACACAGTAACTATTCACCAATGGTTTTCACCCATTTTCGAGAATGTAATTAAAGAAGATCCAGCTCGAATTAAAGAAGTTATCAGTAACCTGACTGAGAAACTCGGCAATATACCTCCAAAACTTTTAGCTTCCACATCTTCTTTATTGTGGTCTGGTTTTTCCGGCATGTTAAATTTCATCATTACCATGATTAACCTGATTATTATTCCTATCTCATGTTTTTATTTTTTAAAAGACATAGACCCTATTAAAGAAAAAATTAAGGCTCTTATCCCGACAAGATATAAGGAAACTGTTTTTGAGCTGAAACAGGAAACCAATGAAGTTTTAGGTGGTTTTATCAGGGGACAGTTAACCGTGGCTATCATTCTGGCTGTTTTTTATAGTATAGGTTTGTCAATTATAGGTACACCAATGAGCATAGTTATAGGTATTGTAGCGGGTTTGGCTAATATAGTCCCTTATTTAGGCTTATTGGTTGGATTGATTCCGGCAATTCTTCTGACTGTTTTACAATTTCATGACGTGGCTCATCTGCTGGGCGTGCTTTTGGTGTTCGGGATCGCCCAGGCAATGGAAGGAATGTTCATTACACCGCGCATTGTCGGGGATAAAATCGGGCTGCACCCGGTTGTTATTATGCTCGCTATTCTTGCGGGAGGACGGTTTTTTGGATTTATAGGGATATTGCTTGCAGTGCCGATTGCTGCAGTATTAAATGTGTTTTTGAAAAGAGGGGTCGAGAGATACAAAGAGTCAACTATTTTTCTTCAGGAATGAGTTAAATGTTAACTGACTGTTGCCTAAATTAACATTTTGTAAAAATTTTTTGAAGGCAAGTAAAACTACTTGAGTTGGACGACGACCTGCTAAATATATTCCAGAATTTTTTCTACAGCTTTGTCGACTGACAGCACTGAAGTATCTATCTCTACATCTGCTGAGGCTTTATACTTTGCTTCCCTTTCTTTTAAAACCTTTTCCTGCTCTTCTCTGAAGCTCATCCCTTCTTTTAAAGCCGGACGGTTAGCATCTCCCTGAATTCTAGAAATAGTAGTATCAATATCCGCTTTTAACAAAAAACACTTTCCATTTTGTTTCAGGTTTTTTACGTTTTCATCCCGCAGGATTACCCCGCCGCCACAATCTATTATACAACTGTTTATATTTGATATTTCTTTGACCACTTCTGACTCCAGGTCTCTAAAATTATCCCATCCGTGCTTTTTCACAATTTCAGGGATGCTCATACCAGCTTTTTTTACTATTAGCTCATCCATAGAAATTAAAAGCCTGTTTAACTTTTTAGCCAGCACTTTACCTATGGTGCTTTTCCCTGTTCCTCTATATCCAATCAGCACAATGTTCATAATTTTAAAAAAATTTTTTATAAAATATTTTAGTTATCAGGTGTCAGGGGACAGTTGTCAGAAAAAACCGTAGACTGTCTACTGCACCCTAACCATGTTTATCTTGTTTTATTAAGAAACTAATGATTCTAACTTTTTAAAAAAATCAGGGAAAGATTTATTTACACAGCCCGGGTTTTTAATCCTGATGCCGTGAATTTTTAGTCCTGCCAGGGAAAAGCTCATGGCCATACGGTGATCATCATAAGTTACAATTTCAGCGGCCTGCATTTTACCGGGTATAATAACTAATCCATCATCCAATTCCCTGACCTGTGCTCCGAGTCTAGACAATTCTGTTGCAAGAGCCTTTATGCGGTCAGTTTCCTTAATTCTCAGGTTTGATACTCCTGTAATCCGCGTTTCCCCCTTGGCAAAAAGTGAAGTTACAGCTAAAGTCTGGACAGCATCCGGCATCTCGTTCATATTCACATTGATCCCTGTTAAACCGCCTCCTTCGACTTCTATAAAATTTTCTCCTTTAAGAACAATACAACCCATTTTTTTTAGAATATCTACAAACTTAATATCTCCCTGCATAGTAGATATATTTATGTTTTTGACCTTGACTTTTCCTCCTGTAATAGCTGCTGCCGCAAAAAAGTAAGTCGCACTGGTCATGTCCGACTCTATCGTATATTCTCTCGCTTTATAACCATTCCCTGATTTAATAAAAAAAGACGAGTAGGAATTGTTTTCAACATTTACTCCAAATATCCTCATAAGGTCAATAGTTAAATCTATATATGGCCTGGAAGTCAATTCCCCATTTACTTTAATTAATACGTCTTTTTTTGCGTAAGGTGAAGACATCAGGATTGAGGTAAAATACTGGCTGCTTTTATCTCCATTCATCTCGGTTTCTCCTCCATCAATACCTCCACCTTTAATTTTTACAGGCGGACACCCGTTTTCATTTTGAGAAATTATTTCAACACCTAACGGAGATAGCCCATCAATAAGGTCGTTTAAAGGCCGCTGTCGCATCCTCCAGCTTCCATCGATTATAGTTTCACCCAGACAAAGAGCCGCGAAAGAACACAAAAACCTCATCGTTGTTCCGGCGTTTCCAACAAAAATATTTTTTCCAGAAGTTCCGGGAAAACCGTTACACCCATGAACTGTTACTTTAGTTTTATCTTCTACTATATTGATATTATGACTATTTAATGCACTTATCATGTAGCGTGTATCTTCGCATTTGAGGCAGTTGTATATGTGACTTTCCCCGTCAGCAAGAGCAGCAATCAGCAAAGCACGGTTAGAATAGCTTTTTGATGAAGGAACAGTTAGAACAGCATCAAGTTTCGAAATGGGTTTAATCTCAATCATAATGAAGGCAGTGGTTAAAATTTATTAATTAATAGGTAACAGTATAGAGCCGCAAGCCCCAATCTGAAACAAGGACAAACAAGCCTGCTTTGTAGATTATAATTATTGTTATTCCATAATAAGCTCAATTTACAAAAAAGTAGATTTGTACCTGTAGATTAAATAAAAGTGAACTCCACAGGGTTAATCCATGGCACCCACACAAGTTACCAATAACTAATAACAAGTAACTATAAACTAACTACTAAGCCGTTCAATCACAATTTCCCTCATAAGGTCCTTCGGCGCCTTCTCACCTGTCCAAAGTTCAAACTGATCCACAGCCTGATTTACAAAAAGATCTATTCCAGGTATTGTGATGCAGCCTATCTCTTCTGCCTCTCGTAAAAGCCGCGTTTTGAGCGGATTATAAACCGCATCAAAAACAACCATTCCTTTTTTTAATCTTTCCTTTGAAAAAGGTGTCTGATCTACGTTGGGCTGCATGCCTACGGGAGAGCAGTTAATCAAGATTTCAAAATTAGAACCTATGGATTCTACAGATGTTGTCTGGCATCCCAGGTCTCCTGCCAAAGAATCTGCTTTAAGAGTATCCACATCAAATATGTAAACACCGGCCCCTTTTTCCATTATCCCAAATCCTATTGCCCTAGCAGCGCCTCCCGCCCCTATCATAAAAACATTTTTTCCTTTTAATTCAATCCTTTCCTCCAACGCTTTTACCGCCCCCGAACAATCCGTATTGCAGCCGAATAGTTTTCCGTCTCTTATTTGCAATGTATTAACTGCGCCTATTTTCTTTGCCGTTCCATCAATCTCATCCAACAGGGGAATCACCTGTTCTTTGAACGGCATGGTTACACTCATCCCTTTAAAATACTTCCTGTAACAGCTGACAAACGAAGGAAGAGCATTAACAAGGAAAGCCAGGTAAATATTATTAAGCTCTTTATTCACAAATGACCTGTTATGAATAAGATATCCCATACTTTCCTTCACAGGATTACCTATGAGGCCGTAAATATTTACATTGCTGTTCAGCTCATTAACGCGGTAAATATTTTTTAAAATATCAGCCGGGATCTGGCCGGGAGCAGACTCCTTTCCCCTGCTTAATGAACCAAACGTCAAATAACTGCCAAAGATGGGCGATAATATTCTGCTGATTTCTCCATACTCTCCCATACAAAAGGCAATAATATTGATTTTTTTATTTTTTGCCTGTTCAATAATGTCAAAGATTTTTAAATTATCCTCTATAGAGTTGGCCATCACAGCTATTTTGATAATCTCACACCCTTTTTGAAGCATCCTGTCAAATATTGTCTGAAGGTCTTCAGGAACTTGTTTAAAATTGTGATAAGAAAGGATTAAACGGGTTTCAGCTTGTTTCTTTTTAATATCCTCAAGTAAAGGTTCTGGCGTGGATAGTTCAATATCAACATAATCGGCTCCTGCGGCAATCGCATTGAGAAGAATATCTACCCTCCCCTTCTCGTCTCCGTCATATAGTCCCCCTTCATATTTTTTCCGGCAGGTTACAATAACCGGCTTTTGAGTGGAGTTCAAAAGAACTTTCAAATCCGGATTTTTTAAATAGTCAGCACGCAGCTCAATAATATCCGCCACATTTTCAGCTTTTTTAATGTTATATATTGCCTCGCTGACAGTTTTTGATGTAATAGGAACACAAATCATCTATTAATGTTAACCCTCCATAAATTACTTAAGTTCTTATTGTAGCAAATAAAGATTTAGGATTACAAACCTGCACTGCAAATTTGTAAAGTTTTGTTTCTAGAGTGGGATACCCCACGTGGTGTCCCATTTTAGCAAGGATTTTGTGGATAATTTTTTTAAATAATTAATGTATAACCACGAAGAACACGAATATCACGAAGAAGCCTAAAATTAAATTCATAAAGCTCAGATATTAACATATTTGAAACTCTCAAATTTAAAAGTGGGATTATTAATTAACTTTATTCTAAAGACCTTAAACAAAGGCATTAAAAGATTTGTTTTATAATCATCACTTTTTCTTCTTGATCTTCGTGCGCTTCGCGGTTATAAATATTTTTTTTTGCTGAAAAACTGCACTGCGCACTCTTCGTTTTTAAAGAGATAAAAACTTCTAATAAATAAGGCATTATCGTGTAATAATATATACCATGAAAAAAATTAAATTTGGATGCCACAATTTCCTGAACTCGAAACCGATTCTGATTCCCCTTATTGAGAAAAATATACGTAATCTGGAAATCATACAGGAATCTCCTGCCGTTCTGGCGTCATTGCTAAGGCGGAAAAAGCTGGATTTATCATTTGTGCCTTCCATTGAATACGCGAAAAATTCTGATTATCTCCTTGTAAATAATATTTCAATTTCTTCCCTTGGAGCTGTTAATACGGTGTTGTTGACCAGTAAAACAAAAATGGAAGATATAAAAACAGTAGCGGCAGATAATCGATCCCTTTCCTCTATCGTATTATTAAAAGTTCTATTTAAAGAAAAATTTAATAGACTCCCCTTTTTTAGTCACACAGAACCGGATTATGAAAAAATGCTGTCCACAAATGACGCTGCTTTGATTATAGGGGACAATACATTTTCATTTGAAAGAACTGGAAAAATTATTCATGATCTCAGCCAGGAGTGGTTTCAACTCACCGGCAAACCATTTGTTCACGCTCTTTTATGTGTTAGAAAAGAAGTAGAGTTAGATCAAAACATCATAAAGACGATTTTAAAATCACGTGACGAGGGATTAGCTTCAATTGAACAGATAAGCAAAGATGAAGCGCGAACATTAGGAATCACAAAAGAAAAATGCGCGGATTATCTGAAATACAAGATTCGTTATACCCTTGGGAATGCAGAGCAGGAAGGGCTTAAAGAATTTTTTTCATTAGCATTCAGTCATGGGTTTATTAAGTCAAAACCGAAACTGAATTTTATTGGTGACGATAACTAGCTGAAAATTGAAAAGTTGCTCCCCAGTGGAATAATCCACGGGACAAGAAGTAACACGATATACCACAACGATCAGTTTAAAGTTAAAACTTTCTGGTTCTCAGGCTGGTCAGTTTCATAATGATTGTAAGGATTATGGTTAGCTCATTTTGTCAATTTGAGGTTTATTATGGATTTATTTGGATGATCAATTTAGACAAAATTATTCTTTGGAAAGGAGATATTGAGCATCTTGCTGAACTAAAAAAAGTTATCAATGATAGTTAGGTTCGCAATCGCTAATCAAAATATGAGTTTCGTCATTTTTCTTGATTTTAAATTTTCCATGCACTATTCTATAGAGTCCCAAATTATAACGGAGGATATGAAGTAATGATAAAAATTCAGGAAGGAGATTTTCTCGTAGATACCGAGGTCAGAAACCTTCGATCTCAATTCAGTAATACAGGCGGGGTGGTGACTTTTATCGGCACGGCGAGGGAGTCTTCTAAAGGAAAACAAATTAAAGAATTATTTTTTGAATCTTATGAAGAAATGGCCCTCAAAAAACTCGAAACCTTGAGAGAAGAAGCCATAAAAAAATTTGATATTTTTGATCTTTCCGTGATACATCGTATAGGCGAAATTCAAATAGCGGATGATATTGTCCTGATAATTGCAATAGCTGAACACCGAAAAGCCGCCTTTAAAGCATGTGAATGGGCGATAGATGAATTAAAACGAACCGTTCCTATCTGGAAAAAAGAGATCACTACGGACGGTGATGTTTGGGTCGAAGATCATCCATGATATTAGTTAAAGAAGCCCAAAATATCATTTTAGAAAAACTCCAACCTCTTGAACCTGAAAATATTCCTTTGCTAAATACTCTCGGAGCTGTTTTACAGGAAGATATTTGCGCGCAAAGGGATAACCCGCCGGCTGATAATTCCGCTATGGACGGTTATGCGCTTCGTTTTAATGATATTTCCTCCCTTGATCAAAATAATCCCCTCTCATTAAAAGTTGTTGAAGATATTCCCGCGGGACAAAAGCCTACAAAATCCATCAATCCTGGTGAAGCTTCAAGGATTATGACCGGAGCTGTGGTACCTGGCGGAGCAGATACCGTCGTAATGGTAGAGGAAACTGAGAAAAAAAACGGTTCTGTCTCGATCTTGAAACCGCAAAAAAAAGGAAGCCACGTCCGAAAACAGGGAGAAGACTTTAAAAAAGGCGATATCCTTCTTTCAAAGGGAGACCTTGTAACATCATCGAACATCGCTATTATCGCCACAGCTGGGTACGCCAAATTATCCGTTAACCGCAAACCTGTAGTAGCTATTTTATCTACCGGCGATGAATTAGTTGATGTGGACGCAAAAGCTGAGGATCATCAAATCATTAACAGCAATACCTATCTCCTCGCGTCCCAGGTTTTGGAAAGCGGTGCTAAACCCATGTTGTTAGGAATTGTTCGGGACCGAAAAGATGATATAAAAGAAAAACTAAAATCTGCTAATAAGGCGGATATTATAGTTACATCGGGTGGAGTTTCTGTAGGGGATTATGATTTTGTTAAAGACGCCATTCAGGATTTGGGAAGTGAAATCGTTTTCTGGAAGATTGCTATGAAACCGGGAAAACCGTTGACTTTTTCCATGTTAAGCAAGCGTCCTCTTTTCGGTCTTCCCGGTAACCCAGTTTCTTCTTTTGTTTCTTTTGAGCAGTTTGTGAGACCCGCTATCCTAAAAATGAGCGGACATACCGATATTTTTCGTAAAACCATCCGCGCTACGCTGACTGAAGGCATTAAGAAAAAAGATGATGGACGAAGACATTTCCTGAGATCAACTTTAACTTATATAAACGGAAGTTATTCAGTCTCCGCATTGAGCGGACAGGGTTCCAACATGCTCGCTTCACTAGCTTCCGCAAATTCTCTTCTTATCATTCCTGAATCAGAAACAGAACTGAAATCCGGTCAGCAGGTTGAAGTGCAGGTTTTAAGAAATTAATTAGTAACTTAAGATATCTTTACAAAGCTGTGGTCAGCGAGTACAAAGCAAGATTCAGCAGACTTTCCCTGAAAACTTTTCAATGTAACATTTCTTCCAAAAAGGCTGTCAGAAATTTGGTCCCTCAAATGCAACATTGTCCCATTTTCCATGACCACGCTCTGTTGGACTTTACTGTTTTCTATTAAGGAGTTGTTTCCTATTGAAGTATAATATCCGATAAATGAATCTACTATTTTGCAATTTTTCCCAATCGCTGTCGGCCCGCATATATCAGAGTTAATAATTTCCGTGCCTTCTCCAATCAACACGTTTCCGGTAATCTTTGAACTTTCGTCAACAGTTCCTTTTATACCGGATTCAATATTGTCCAGCATGAATCGATTTGCTTCTAAAATTTCTTCAGGACGCCCGGTATCTTTCCACCATTCTTTAACAATATGAGGCTGCACTACATAGTCTTTCTCTATCAAATACTGAATTGCGTCCGTAATTTCCAGCTCATTCCTTTTTGAAGGTTTAATGTTGTCAATAGCTGTAAAAATATTTTTATCAAATAAATACGCTCCGACTATTGCCAGATCTGTTGGCGGGTTTTCAGGTTTTTCCATGACCCTGGCAATGCGTTCCTCATTAAGCTCCGCTATACCAAACTGGGAAGGATTATCAACATGGTATAACAAAATTAACGCATTGGGTTTGTTTTGATTGAAGCTGTTAATAAAGTCTGTCAAACCTTCTTTAAGTAGATTATCTCCCAAATACATGACAAACGGATCTTTCCCAACAAACTTCTGTGCCACCTTGGCTGCATGGGCAAGGCCTTTAGGATTTTGTTGCAAAATATAGGTTACTTTTAATCCCCATTGGCTTCCATCGCTAACCGCGTCTTTAATGTCATTGTTTTTTTCTCCAATAATCAAACCGACTTCCTTAATCCCCGCATCCCGCATCATCTCGAGAGAATAAAAAAGTATAGGTTTATTAGCAAGAGGAATTAAATGTTTGGACATAGAGAGGGTTAGAGGATAAAGTCTTGTTCCTAACCCCGCGCATAAAATAATGGCTTTCATAAAAGAACCTTCTAAATGAATCAGTAAATGGAATAAATTTGCATCATAACAAAAAACTTAATCAATTTAAAACAAGGATTGAAACTGCCCCTGCAAACCGCCGAGCCTAAACTGAACGCTATTTGATTATTTCGAGTTCAATCTCATTTTTTAAGGCAGTTAGTAATTCTTTTGTTTCTGAAAAAAAGGAAGGAGAGATAGATAATATAATGATTGCTTCTTTTGGATCAATAGTAGTAACTACCCCAAAATTTTCATAAGATTCGAACAGAGCATCCACGTAAGCTATATCTTCTTTACGAATCCGGCATCTTATGCGGATATCCTTCATTTCTTTTTTTTCGCAATATGTCATATTTTTCAACCGGCGCGTCAAATTGAATGATAACTTCCTCGTTAGGCTGAACGACTTCTTTTTTCCTAACACCTTCGGCATCGAGAATTGAACCAATCTTAAGAGATGCTGGTTTTCCTCTCTTTCCTACCCACTCTACATCATCTCCAGATACAAATTTGTTTCTAATATCAACCAAAGCCCTGCTCTGAGAAAGAGCTTCTTTGACAATGCCTAAAAAATCATATGTCTGAATTGCGTTAGAAGAAGTTGAAATATCATTATCCGCTTTTCCATTGAAAAAAGCGGTTGTAAAATCGCGATTGCTTGTTTTGGAAAGCTCTTTTTCCCATTCTGAATTGTATAAATAGTTTTCCCTGTTTTTCCAGTATGTGTCTATTGCTTCACGATAAATTTTAGTCACCATACTATTATAGTAAATACTTTTCATCCGTCCTTCTATTTTAAACGAAGAGGCACCGGATTGAATGAGTTCTGGAATATATTTGATTAAACACAAATCCTTAGAGCTGAAGAAATAAGTGCCTCTTTCATCCTGCTCAACAGGAAAGTACTCCCCTTTCCTTTTATCTTCCATCAGATAATATTTCCAACGGCAGGTTTGAGAACAGTCCCCTTCATTCGCGTCCCGACCTGCCATATACTTGCTCATTAAACAGCGTCCGGAATAAGATATACACATAGCTCCGTGGATAAAAAGCTCTATCTCCATATCCGTTTTTTTTGTGATCTCCTTTATTTCCTGAAGAGACAGTTCCCTTGCAAGACAGATTCTTTTTACCCCCTGATTTTTCCAAAATAGCGCCGATTCCCGGTTAGTAGTGTTAGCCTGAGTGCTCAAATGAACTGGCAGCTGTGGAACAGTTTTTTTTGCAATATGAATAACACCGGGGTCTGAAATAATAACGGCATCCGCCCCAAGATTTTCAATTTCTTTTAAATATACGGTAATCCCGTTAAGATCACTGTTTCGCGGATATATATTAACTGTTACATAAACTTTTGTCTCCTTCTCATGGGCATATTTAACAGCTTCTTCAAGTTCCTGTAAAGGAAAATTTCCCGCTTTTTTTCGCAGGCCATATTCTGGTCCCGCTAAATAAACAGCATCCGCTCCATAATGGATCGCAACCTTTAGTTTTTCAAAATTTCCTGCAGGAATGAGAAGCTCTGGTTTTTTCATTAATTGCATCTTTTTATTATTAGCCGCAAAGACATAAAAACACTGAGTATTTACTTCTTTGAGCCTTTGAGCTTTGACGGAAAATTGAAGCTCCCCGCGACAAACTACGGGGAATGCGCTCGCTAAACACTTTCATATCAGATTGTTATTTTGAACTATTTATTTTTTTATTTTATCCCAGTTATAATAATTTGACAAAAATAAAATAATACCTGTACCATTATTCCGATAACTAAAAAGGAAAATAAGCTTTCTGAAAACAGAAAATCAGTTAGAATACGTGAATCCTTGTAAATGTTATATTTAACTATTTGGTTTTTTTTTAAGCAGGTGACTCAATGAAAGAAGATGAAAATATTGGTGAAAAAGAATTAGCCGAATTAATGGAAGATAGAGAAATTGAAGAAGAATTTTACCAGGAGGAAAAACTAAGAAAGAAGAACGCCAGAGTTTTCCTGATATCCGCTTTAGGCCTGCTCACTATCATCGGAGTCTACTTTGGAATTAATTATTATAATGTCCTTAATAAAGAAGAAGAACTTTTTAATCTGGCTGAACTACCTCTTACGGATCAATTGGTTAAAGAAACTATGCCCATACAAGAAGATTTAAAAAAGATAGAGAAAAAAGAAAGTGCATTACCAAAGGAGGAAGTGAAAAAAAAGGATGAAAATAAAACTTTGCCACAGAAAGAAGATATAGAAATATTGGAGGAAATAAAAAAAGAGAAAATAGAAGAAAAGATACCTCCCCCTAAAAAAGTTGACCTGCCCAAGAAACAAATCGAAGAAAAAGCTTCAAAACCACTTTCACTAGCACCACTGAATTTAAAACAATCCTCTGTTGAAAAAATATCAAAACCTTCGGCACCTTCGCCGCAAAAGGCAACTGAAATATTGGTCCCTGAAACGTCCAAATCAGGGAAGTATTATATTCAATTCGGTCACTTTGTTATTAAGAAGAATGCTGATAATTTAATTCGCTCTTTAAAAAACAACGGATTTTCTCCATCCAACACCTTAGTAAAAGAAGCGGTGAATATGTATCGTGTATATGCAGGTAAATTTTCGGAGTTAAAAATGGCAAGAGAAGCCATCATTGATTTGGAAAATGAAGGAATCAATGCTAGGCTGAAATCAGTAAAGGATAATATTTATACTCTCCAAACAGGTAGTTTTTATTTAAAAAGTAACGCTGTAAAATTAAGATATAAAATGTCAGAACTGGGGTTTACCACCGGGATTGTCAGAGTACCTATGACCATGGATGTTAATAAGGTTTATATTGGCTTCTTCAAAACAAGAAGGGACGCTGCGCTTTACCAGCGGAAATTGTCTGTGCAGGGTTTTTCTGAAACCTTGATCCTTAATAGTTAAATAGACAGGAATCAAGAACATTTGATTCAGAAATATGAATCAGGTTATAATTCTATCTTTTGGTTCTTTCATACAAAAAATCACATATCCCATTTAAAAACTGACAATAAATGTGATGCACTGTTTAAATCGGGGAGTAGCGCAGCCTGGTTAGCGTACCTGCCTTGGGAGCAGGGGGTCGGAGGTTCAAATCCTCTCTCCCCGATACTTTTTCAATAGGTTACAAGATTACTTAAATTCCTTTCCAAATAATTCCCAAAATATTCCCAAAACGTGAAAGGTTCGAAGGCAAAAGTCACACTTTTTATTGCTTATCCAAATCCAATCCACAATTAGCTTCGATCCACCGGATCTTATGACGATCCAGATAGAGCTGAGTCATCTTTTCAGAAGTGTGTCCTAAAAGTTTCTGTATCTCACTTTCTGACCAACCTGCCTCTCTATATAAATCAGCTCCTAATGCCCTTATCTCATGAAATGAAGGTCGCTCTAATGGTTTAAGATTATTGTAGTAGCCTGACTTGTTTCTTGCCCTTGCAAATCCTTTGGTTAAACTTTCCGGCGTCATTTTTTTTGACCTTCGCAATCTATTGGCCTTAATTCCCTGGTGTATAATAAATTTACTGGCTACAATATCTCGACAACTGTTTATTACTTTATAAACCGGTGCTGTAATCAAAATCTTAATTGGCATACCCGTTTTCTTTTGCTGAATGTAAAGGCAATCCTCTTTTATATCTTCAAATTTTGCATTGGCAATCTCTTCCCTTCTCTGCAATGTCTGCAACGCAAAATCCATAGCATTACGTATCTCAGGCGTTGCGTTATCCCAAATAACTTTATATCCTTCACTTGATAGCCTTTTACGTTTTACATCCTCAATTTTTCGAATAGTCTCATAAGCAGGATTGTTATCCGCCCTACCCTTTGCTACAGCATGTTTGAATATCAGGATAAGTAATGATCTATATCTGTTAGATTGAACATCCGGAAAACTATCCAAAAAATCAGAAGTAGCCTTTACACTAATTTCATTTGTTGAGATTTTTCCAAGGGCATTCCTTATATGTGGAATTTTTTCCCGATAACCCTGTACAGTTTTTTTAGCGAACTTTAATTTTGGAAGTATCTCTGTGTCAAAATAATCAAGAAACTTAGAAAAAGAATCTGCTTTTCCAGTAATTTTATCAATAAGGTTAGTCTTTTTAATCAACAAAATATTCGCATCATGCGCTGCCACTATAGACTCTTCCCTGTTTCTCCCAAGAAAGATTGATTTACCAGTCACAGGATGCCGATAGTAAAAATATCCTTTGTTATCATATAAATTTAACGGCAAGTCCTTCATCCCTTTTTTACGAGGTCTAACCATTATTTAAAA
>Ga0066867_10000234_pt1 | contig 26541 bp, 21 predicted proteins | sample ETN01SmetaG_4_FD_65606 | JGI IMG/M metagenome (GOLD analysis project Ga0066867, IMG submission 65606) | Marine microbial and viral communities from oxygen minimum zone, Eastern Pacific Ocean - ETNP2014F12-01SV261 | ecosystem: Environmental > Aquatic > Marine > Oceanic ... | reverse complement strand
TGATATCGGGGGGGAATCTACACGCCCTGGTGCGGTTCCGGTATCCCTAGAAGAGGAGATAAATCGTACCATCCCAGTCATTGAAGCAATACGAAAAAATTCTAACATTTCGATTTCCATAGACACCTATAAATCAGAAGTTGCTGAAAAGGCTTTATTAGCTGGTGCTGATATTATTAATGATATCAGTGGATTAACATTTGATTCAAGAATGATAAAAATTGTGAAGAAGTTTGATGTGCCTGTTGTGTTAATGCATATTAAAGGAACACCTAGGAATATGCAAACAAATCCAACCTATATTGATGTGATAAAAGAACTTATAATTTTTTTTTCTTTCCAGATACAAAAAGCACTGGACTTTGGAATCAAAAAAGAACAGATTATTATTGATCCGGGAATAGGATTTGGTAAACAACTCAATGACAATTTTATTCTAATCCAACGGTTAAATGAATTTTCTGAATTGGGGTTTCCAATTTTGATAGGACCTTCCAGAAAATCATTTATTGGGTTAACTCTTGATGTCCCTTCTGAAGACAGATTAGAGGGGACCTTAGCTTCAGTATCAGCAAGTATCCTAAATGGTGCATCTATTGTTCGTGTCCATGATGTGAAAGAAGTAAAACGTGCAGTTGTTATTACAGATAAAATCATGGAAGCAGGTACTCAAGTATGACTCTATTTAAGATAGGTTTCTTGACAGTTACTCTTGTTGATGCTGTTGACCTTTTGTTGGTAAGTTGGATTTTTTACACAGTTTATCAGTATTTCAAGGGAACTCGTGCGGGGCAAATGTTGGTAGGGTTGATTATATTGCTTATCTCCTCTTTTCTTTTTAACGCGTTTGGTTTTCGTGCCACTTCCTGGTTAGTTAATCGCTTTCAAACTGTTTGGGTTGTTGCATTTGTCATTTTATTTCAACCTGAAATTAGACGATTATTAATTTACATAGGTCAACATCGATTTTTTCAAAAGATTTTTAGGGTTGGATCATCACAAACAATTGAAAACCTGGTTTATTCAATTAATGAATTAGTGAAAAAAAAGTGGGGAGCACTTATTGTTATCCAAAGGGAAACAGGCCTGCGATCTTATAAAGAATCGGGGACATTCTTGAAAGCTGATGTATCTAGTCCATTGTTATTGAGTATCTTTAATCCTGGTTCTGCACTGCATGATGGCGCTATTATCATCCAGAATGATATTATTGAATCAGCAGGATGTATTTTACCACTCAGTGAAAGTACAACTATCAGTCCGGATATGGGAACCCGACATAGGGCAGGGTTGGGATTATCTGAGGAAACCGATGCTATTGTCATTGTTGTGTCAGAAGAAACAGGAAAGATATCTATCTCTGAAGAGGGGAGATTTCCTCATGTTGGAATGGATGAAATGGAATTACGAAGATATTTAAATTCAAAAATGTTTATTTCTTCGGGTGATTGATATTTTCATTTTATATGGTAAAAGGGATTATACATAATATATTTTTCAAATATCCCTTTATACTTCTTGTTTTTCCGCTAATTCTTTTATCTTCACCTGGGATTGAAATACAGATAAATCAGCCTGGCGGATGAATATCTGGACTCGGGGAAATATTATTGGAAAATCAAACCTCTCAGACTAGGTAATGGAATAACCACAAGTGCAGACCATGATGTTGCAAGTGCAGAATCCAATTGGGTTGAGATCAATATTGTTGATTAGAATTTACATTACATCGAAATTTGGTATTATTCTATCTTCAGATGCACCTATGGTGTCCCCTGTGATACTATTAATTAATTAAATTGCTATTCTTATGACATATTAGCGTCATCGTAAATTTTCATGTTATGCTTGAACAATTAAAAGAAACTTTTACTGAAACAGAGAAAAAATATATTGAACTGCGGAGGCATCTTTGACCTTGCATCCAAGGAAAATAAACTCATAGAATTAAGACAACTTACTTTTGCTGAAGATTTTTGGAATGACAAAAACTCTGCAGCCACCACATTAAAAAAAATATCTATTATTGAAAAAGATATTCAGACATGGGACACTCTGAATCAGATGCAAGGTGACATTGGTGTACTATTTGAATTTCTCAATGAAGGCGAGTCAACGGTTGAAGAAGTTGAAAAGGAAATAATTGAGTTCTCCAGTTTAATTCGTGACCAGGAATTAAAACTGATTTTAGGTAAACCTGAAGACATGGAAAATGCGATTTTGACCATTCATCCCGGTGCAGGAGGAACAGAGAGCCAGGACTGGGCGAACATGCTTTACCGTATGTACAATCGCTGGATTGAAAGGAAAGGGTTTTCTCAAAAATTATTGGATTACCAGCCCGGAGATGAAGCTGGAATAAAGGATGTGACAATTGAGATTGGAGGAGATTATGCATACGGTCAATTAAAAGCTGAAGCGGGCGTCCACCGTCTGGTTCGTATCTCACCATTCGATGCAAACAGCAGAAGGCATACGTCTTTTGCCAGTGTGTTTGTATATCCATCGATTGAAGAGGAAATTAAAATAGAAATAGATTCCAATGATCTACGAATTGATACATTTCGAGCTAGCGGTGCCGGAGGACAACATGTGAATAAAACTGATTCAGCAATTAGGATTACCCATATTCCATCTGGAATAGTGGTGCAATGCCAAAATGAACGCTCCCAGCATAAAAATAAATCACAGGCGATGAAAGTTTTGAAAGCCCGATTATATCAATTGGAATTGGAGAAGGAAAGGGAATCCGCTCAGGAATTAGCCAGTGAGAAAAAAGATATTGGTTGGGGAAGTCAGATACGTTCTTATGTATTTCACCCATATAATATGGTTAAAGATCATCGTACAAAAGAAGAAACATCCAATACACAGGCTGTAATGGATGGGGAGATAGATAGATTTATTCAAACGTATTTAATGCAACATATGAGTCAATAATGTCAGAAGAAAAAACAGGTCTTAAACAAATCATACAATTCCGAAAACAAAAATTAGAGGAACTTCGACAAGATGGTGTAGAGCCATTTCCTCATATTTTTAAACCTGAACTATCAAGTAGTGAAATCCTGAATAATTTTGAACGATTTGAAAATCAGACAGTCACTGCAGCTGGAAGGATAATGTCCGTTAGGAAAATGGGGAAAGCCTGTTTTTGTCATATTCAGGATCAGGAGGGACGCATTCAACTATATATTCGTCGGGATGATGTGGGGGAACAAAACTACACTCATTTTAAATTATGTGATATTGGTGATTTTATCGGTGTAGAGGGAAATGTATTCAAAACAAAAACCGGAGAAGTTTCCATTTATGCCGAAACAATAACAATTTTGTCAAAAAGTATCAGGCCTTTGCCCATTGTAAAAGAGAAGGATGGAGAAATATTTGATGCTTTTACAGATAAGGAACAGAGGTACCGTCAGCGGCATTTAGATTTAATCGTAAATCCTGAAGTGAAGAAAGTGTTTGTCCAACGGTCAAAAATCATTCGTCATATCAGAAAGTTTCTAGATGAACAGGGATTTTTGGAGGTAGAAACTCCTATTTTGCAACCACTGTATGGTGGAGCGAATGCCCGTCCGTTCACGACTCATCACAATGCTTTGGATCAACAATTCTATCTTCGTATAGCTGATGAACTGTACTTAAAACGACTCATCATTGGTGGCTTTAATAAAGTCTATGAAATGAGTAAGGATTTTAGAAACGAGGGTATTGACAGAAATCATAATCCTGAGTTTACCATGCTTGAATGGTATGAAGCATACGCCGATTATGAAAAAAATATGGAAACGGTGGAAACCTTGATGAAATACGTAGCAGATTCTTTGGATATCACCACAGTCGTCTGGAATGATGTTACTATTGATTTCTCAAAACCATTTTTACGAAAACCCATTTTTCAATTGATGAATGATATATTTGGGATGGATCTTTCAAGTTCAGATGAACAGGATTTATCCAGATTATGTAAAAATAATGGGTTGGACATGAAAAAAGATGCGACCTACGGACAATTCTTGGATGAATTGATGAAACATATTGTTGAGCCGACCTTAATCCAACCAACTTTCGTTACAGATTATCCTAAGGTAATTTCCCCTTTGGCCAAAGGTCACAGAAACGGTAATCCAGAATTAGTGGAACGATTTGAACTATTCATTGCTGGAACAGAATTTGCAAATTCTTTTACGGAGTTAAATGATCCCATCGAACAAAGGATACGATTTGAAATGCAGGCAAAATTGCTTCAAGAAGGAGATGAGGAGGCTCACCCAATTGATGAACAGTTTTTAGAAGCAATGGAAACGGGAATGCCACCTACTGGAGGCGTAGGTTTAGGTATTGATCGTTTGGTTATGCTTATGACTGGTCAACGTTGGATAAAAGATGTCATTCTATTTCCAACCCTCAGATCTGTATAACGTTAGACAAAAATATGTCATTTATCAGTACCGTATCATATCGCCATTTACGGTCACCAGCTTCTAATAGTTTTACATCATTTGCAAGTTTACTGTCTGTGATTGGATTGGCAATTGGAATTACAGCCCTTTTTATAACTATGAGTATTCTAAATGGGTTTGAAAAAACCCTTTCAAAAAAATTGGTATCATTTGATGGACATATTCAGATTCAACATATTTTAGGCTATCCAATTTCGGAGAATCAAGATAGTTTAAACCAATATTTAAGTTCTCATATAACTGATTTGAGGGCAGTTTCTTATGTAAGAAAACCCGTTATTGTTCGCAAAGGTCAGAGAATTCAAAGTGTTCTATTAGAAGGGATCCCTGAGAATGATTCTTCATATAAAATGGGTTCATTGTTGAAATTTGGATCTCCACATTTGAAAAATAACCATTGTTTAATAGGTAAAAGATTAGCTGACGAACTGGACGTTATGGTGGGTGATAAAATTGTTTTTACACAAATGGATGCATATACTTCAAAAATGAATGGAACACAATTAAAACAAATGACTGTTGGAGGGCTATTCCAGTCAGGTATCACTGAGTATGACAGATCAATGGTATATACTTCCTTGAAGGATGCCAAAGAATTTTTATCAATGGACGGACAAATATCAGGAATATCTATTCACCTGAAAAACAATAAAATTATTCATCGTGTGACAGACGATTTATTTCAAATATTGGGGTATCCTTATTTTATCACAACTTGGAAAGAAAAACACAGCAACCTTTACAAGTGGATGTCTGTTCAGCAATGGCCTATTTTGATTATTTTCAGTATGATTGCCTTAGTTGGAATTATAAATATTGTATCTGCTATTTGCATGATAATCATAGAAAAAATAAAAGAAATTGGCATTTTAAAAGCATTAGGTTGTACACGAAAACAGATTCGAACCATTTTTATGGTTGAGGGAACAATTATTGGTACAGTCGGCACAATTCTGGGAGGCATTTCATCTATTTTCTTAATTTGGCTCCAAGCAGAATATCAATTGATTTCCATACCTGAAGATGTGTATTTCATGGATAGAATACCAGTAATTATATCGTGGAAATATTTTTATCTTATTTTTATTTCGAGTATATTGATTTCAATAATGGCATCTGTTTTGCCCACATCTTATGCAGGAAAAATTAAGCCTGCTGAAGCTGTTAGATACGAATGAATCCCACTACATTTATTGCTAAGAGATTTTTTCATACAGGAAATAACTTTGCAGGAAAATATACTGGATGGATAGCAGTGCTAGGCATTGCCATCGGTTGTTTTGCATTGATTGTCTCGATAGCCGTATTAAATGGATTTGAGTCAAAAGTGAGTGAAAAAATCGTTGGTATCGAAGGAGAAATTCGGATTGAGGGTAATAATATTTCTGAAGGAACAATAAATAATTTGAAAGACTTGCAGGGAATAAATCAATTGATGCCATTTATAAGTGGAAAAGGGGTTGCCATTAATGAGGCAATGGAAACTGCAGTGGTTCGTGTAAAAGCTGTGATGGTAGATTCGATTTCAGAGTTTTATTCTATAGGGAGTGTGACTCAAATCGATAACATATATAATGAAAAGAATAATCAGATTTATATAGGTGAAACGCTCTCAGAAAAATTGCAATTAGACTTGGGAGATGAAATTAGTTTCACTAATCCTCAATCTATGAGACTTTCGATCGGATTCCCTCTACAGGTGAAAGGGATAGTGGGAGGTATTTTTTCTTCTAAAGTACTGGATTATGATGAACGGTTAGTTTTTATTCCGTTGGCAATGGGAAGAAATCTATTTTCTACATTACACAATAATAACGGGATAGATATACGAGTTGCTCAGGGAGTATCTCTTAATACCACAAAAAATGAAATTATATCTTTAGTTGGGGAACAGGGTCTGGTTGAGACATGGAAAGATTATCATTCTGCATTAGTTCAGGCAATGCAGTTAGAAAAAAAAGGGGCAATCATGGTTCTGGGATTGATAATTGTGGTTGCCTGTTTTAATCTCATTTCTAACCTTGTTTTAATCATTAGACAAAAATGGAGAGAATTAGGAATGTTGAAGGTTATGGGTTATTCCAGCGAAGATATTAAGAATATTGTAATCAATCAGGGTTTAATACTAGGATGCATAGGATGTTTCGCCGGTTCAACGATTGGTGGACTATTAGTTTGGTTGCAAACTAATTTGGATTTACTCCCTCTGCCAGAAGACATTTATTTTATGGAAGCACTTCCAATGAAACTACCATTCACTGAATTCTTACTTGTTCCTATTTCAGCTTTGGTTTTGGTTTATGTCGCATCTTATCTTGCTTCTAGGCGAGCAGTTATGATTCCCGTAATTAATGCAATTCAACTTGAAAAATGATTTTATCCTGCGCCCATATTAACAAATCTTATTCTAATGGACTAAATCGTCTTTTAGTTTTAAAAGATATCTCTTTGGAATTAAATGAGGGAGAAATTGTATCCATAATGGGTTCATCAGGATCAGGGAAATCAACATTGTTAAATATTTTAGGGACATTAGATTTACCTGACTCTGGTATTGTTAAAATAAATGGGAAGGATGTATCAAAAATATCAGAAAAAGAAACGGCACAATTGAGAAATAAAAAATTAGGTTTTGTCTTTCAGTTTCATCATCTATTACCAGAGTTTACCGCTTTTGAAAATGTATTAATTCCATCGTTGATTAGAGAAACTTCTCAAGAAGTGCGATCTCGTGCACTTGAGCTCTTTGAATTCATGAATTTGACTGAAAGAATGACTCATTATCCTCAACAATTATCCGGAGGAGAAAGACAGCGAGTTGCTATAATGAGAGCGCTCATCCAAAAACCTGCCCTAGTGTTGGCAGATGAACCAACTGGAAATTTGGATAAAACCAATACAAAAATCCTTTTGGACTTAATTAAAAAGATCAGTGATGAATTCAAACAAACATTTTTAATTGCCACTCATGATACAATGGTTGCTCAAATAGCTCATCGAAGGTTTTGTCTCATAGACTCTACGTTGAATGTGATGGATAACCTTTGATTCTTTCTTACTAAAGGGTAATTTTGAATATATGAAAGAGAATTTTTCTAAACGAGTTCAATCCATAATGCGGTACGCAAAAGAAGAGGCGATCCGTTTAGGTCATAGTTATGTTGGTTCTGAACATCTTCTTCTAAGCATGATAAAGAAGGGAACGGGTGTGTCATTTAAATTATTTGAAATATATAATTGTGATTTGGATGAGATGTGTTTAATGATTGAGGACTTGATTAAAACTTCAAATGATACAGTGACATTGGGGCATCTTCCATTGACAAGACGAGCTGAACGTATTTTACGGAATACATATAATGAAGCCACGAAATTAAATGTCACTGTGGCAGATGACGAGCATCTTCTTTTAGCTATTTTAAGAGAACCTGAGGGTATTGCCTTTGAGACTCTTAATGCATTTAGTATCAATTATAAAATAATTAGGGAATTACTAGTAGAAAAAAAAGAATTTAAAAAAAATAAAAATGTAACCGCATTTGTTCCTGAAAAAATCACAAAACAGAAAACTCCAGCTCTAGATCATTTTTCAAGAGATATAACTTTTTTAGCTAAAAAAAACGAATTAGACCCGATTATCGGAAGAGAAAATGAGATTGAACGGGTCTCTCAAATCTTAACTAGAAGGAAAAAAAATAACCCCGTTCTCATTGGAGAACCGGGGGTTGGTAAAACAGCCATTATTGAAGGATTAGCCCAAAGAATAATTACTAAAACTGTACCCCGGATTCTTCACAATAAACGCATTCTTGCGTTAGATCTAGCGGCAATTGTTTCTGGCACAAAATATAGAGGGCAGTTCGAAGAACGAATAAAAACCATTATGACTGAACTGGAGGACACAAAAGATATCATTTTATTTATAGATGAATTACATACTTTGGTCGGTGCTGGAAGTGCAGCAGGTTCGTTGGATGCTTCCAATATGTTTAAACCCGCCTTGGCGAGAGGAGACATACATTGTATTGGAGCAACGACCTTGGATGAATATAGAAAACATGTTGAAAAAGATGGAGCATTGGAGCGCAGATTTCAAAAGATATTGGTTCATCCTCCATCGGTGGAAGAATCAATAGAAATTTTGGAAGGACTGAAGGCAAACTATGAAGTTCACCACAATGTTACTTACTCTCAAAAAGCAATCGAATCATGTGTCTATTTATCTCACCGATATATTTCTGAACGTTTTCTCCCAGATAAAGCAATAGATATTATGGATGAATCAGGCTCAAGGGCTTATATTCATAATTTGACAGTTCCAAAAGATATATTGGATATTGAGATTGAAATTGATCAAATCAATCGGGAAAAAGAAACTGTAGTTTCACTCCAAAAATTTGAGGAAGCTGCTGCTTTGAGAGATTGTGAACAAAAACTCCATAGAAAGCTTAAAAGAGCACAAAAAATGTGGAATGAGGAAGATAAGAAACACCCTGTGGAAGTAACAGAAGAGATGATTTCAGATGTTGTTGCACAAATGACTGGAATCCCCCTTAATAAAGTTGTTCAATCTGAATCTCAAAAATTATTGAATATGGGTAATGAATTAGGTAAAAAAATAATAGCTCAAGATGAAGCAATACATTGTCTTACACGGGCAATCAGGAGAGCACGGACGGGATTAAAAAACCCCGAACGTCCCATCGGTGTTTTCCTTTTTCTTGGTCCGACAGGGGTTGGAAAAACAGAATTGGCAAAAGTGTTAGCTGATCAAATGTTCAACCGACAGGAGGCTCTCATAAAATTAGATATGTCTGAATATAGAGAACGATTCTCTGTGTCACGGCTTATTGGTGCCCCACCAGGATATGTAGGCTATGAAGAAGGTGGAAAGCTAACAGAGCAGATTCGAAGAAATCCATTTTCAGTTGTACTTTTTGATGAAATAGAAAAAGCACATTTTGATATTTTTAATTTATTATTGCAATTGTTTGATGAAGGTGTATTAACAGATGGTCTCGGTAGAAAAATTGATTTTAAAAACTCAATTATTATAATGACATCAAACTTGGGTACCAAAGATTTGAAGTCTAATGCATTTGGGTTTGATAATAAACAAAGTGGATTCAATTCTGCTATAATTAAAGAAAGTGTTTTAGAAAAAATGAAAGACACTTTTAATCCTGAATTTATTAATCGAGTAGATGAAGCTATCGTATTTAATCCATTATTGGAAAAAGATGCACTAAAAATAATTGATATTTTTCTGGAAGATTTGATAAAGAATTTGACCGATATGGGGATAAAAATTTCCATTACTAAAAAAGCTAAAGCTGCCATGGTAAATCATGGTTTCAGCCAGGAGTACGGTGCGCGAAATTTATATAGGGAAGTTCAATCCTCTTTAGAGGACCCCATAGCTGAAATGCTTTTGGATAATGAAGTGTTAATAGGTGATACTATTAAAATAGATGCTCAAAAGGGAAATATAAAAATTACCACCATATCAAAAGAAACCCTTCAAAAAGACTCTAACGAAGCCTCCTTATAGCAGATAACCTAACTAAAACCCCGGGTTATTCCCTGCTATTGTCTGCCATAAAATAATATTTACAAATATTATATGCCAATAAGGCATATAAATTATTGTGGTATAATAGTTGACTTGAATAACTCACAAAATCGTTAGTTAATTTGCTCATTAAAATTGGAGAATAATAGTTATGGGAAAAGTTATTGGAATTGATTTAGGTACTACAAATTCTTGTGTTGCTGTTTTGGAAGGAGGAGAGCCTTCAGTTATAAGTAATCCAGAAGGGGGAAGAACTACCCCTTCTATAGTTGCGTTTGCGAAAAATGATGAACGGCTTGTAGGTCAACCGGCAAAACGACAAGCGGTAACCAACCCAACAAATACCATTTATTCTATCAAACGGTTTATGGGACGCATGTATAATGAAGTGAGTACAGAGATGAGCGAAGTCCCTTATGAGATAGTAAAGACTTCCAGTGGAGCAGCGACAGTCAAAGCAGGTGGTAAGGAATATACTCCTCCAGAGATCAGTGCTATGGTTTTACAAAAGTTAAAACAGATGGCAGAAGACCACTTAGGAACAAAAGTTACCGATGCGGTCGTGACAGTTCCTGCTTATTTCAATGATTCCCAGAGACAGGCAACTAAAGATGCAGGGAAAATTGCAGGATTGAATGTTAGGCGGATTATCAATGAGCCGACTGCCGCATCATTGGCATATGGGTTGGATAAGAAAAAAGATGAGAAAATTGCTGTTTTTGATTTAGGAGGAGGAACATTCGATATATCTGTTTTGGAATTAGGAGACGGTGTTTTTGAGGTTAAATCAACTAATGGAGACACCCATTTAGGCGGTGACGATTTTGACCAAAAAGTCATTGATTGGATTGCAAATGAATTTAAGAAAAGCGACGGGGTTGACTTAAAAAAGGATCCCATGGCAGTTCAGCGATTGAAAGAAGCTGCGGAAAATGCAAAGAAGGAATTGTCCAGTTCGAAACAGACTGACATTAATTTGCCATTTATTACTGCTGACTCTTCGGGGCCAAAACATTTAAATCTTAATCTCACTAGAGCCAAATTTGAAGAATTAGTTAGTGATCTTATCAACCGGATAATAAAACCTTGTAAAGATGCAATTAAGGATGCAAAACTTTCATCCTCTGAAATAGATGAGGTGATTTTGGTTGGTGGTTCAACCAGAATGCCTGCAATTCGGGAAAAAGTGAAAGAAATATTTAATAAGGAACCAAATAAGAGTGTCAATCCTGATGAAGTAGTTGCAGTTGGTGCTGCAATTCAAGGTGGTGTCTTATCTGGTGATGTTGATGATATTCTCCTTTTGGATGTAACTCCTTTATCTTTGGGGATTGAAACATTGGGGGGTGTTACAACAAAGCTGATTGAAAGGAATACGACTATTCCCACACGTAAGTCACAGGTATTCAGTACTGCTGCGGATAATCAAACTACTGTAGAAGTGCACGTTCTACAGGGGGAAAGAGAAATGGCCGTAGATAATAAGGCCATTGGAAGGTTTCACCTAGATGGTATACCTCCTGCACAAAGAGGTATCCCTCAAATTGAAGTAACATTTGATATCGATGCTAATGGTATTTTAAATGTGAACGCAAAAGATAAGGCCACTGGAAAAGAACAGAGCATTCGTATTGAAGCCTCTAGCGGATTATCTGATTCAGAAGTTGATAAGATGGTAAAAGATGCTAAGAAACATGAGGAGGAGGATAAAGATAAGCGTGAGTCAATCGAATTGAAAAATCAGGCGGAACAACTTATTTATCAAACGGAAAAGAATATTGATGAACATGGAGATAAATTGGGCTCTGAGAAAGAGGAGTTGAACGGTGCCTTGGAAAAATTGAAAAAGGCAAATGAAGGATCTAATATTGACGATATAAAAGCAGCGATTGATGAGCTGAACAATGTTTGGAATAAATCAGCTTCTAAAATGTATGAAGCGACCAAACCAGAAGAGCCAGACGAACCAGAAAAGGAGAAATCAAAGAAAAAATCAAAAACTGATAGTAAAGATGATAAAGAAATAGAAGATGCGGATTTCGAGGTTGTAGATTGATTTGATGGCTGTATATTTTTCAGCTTTGGGAAGAGCGCCATCATATGGCGCTCTTTTTGTTTTTGGAACTGTTAAGGTGTAATTTCGTTATTCCTATACCATCTGGATTAATCATGAAACAATTTCAAATTATCATAGTCTCAGGGATTATTATCTTGGGTGTATTTTGCTATACGCTTCTGCAACCCGGACTTTGGAAAAATCAAATATCTAATTATTGCAATAACAATTTATTAAAAGGGAGTTTGTGGAAAATAGATTTCGGTGATTTAAATGGAAATATGCTTTCAAAAATTACCGGAAAAGGAATGGAGATATATCATTCTAATGGAAATTCGGTAACATTTTCTGATTGGTCGGTTAAATTAAATATATTGAATACGCTCTTCAGATTACCATCTTTCGAGGTAATTAATATAAATGATTGTTCTATTCATATGTCAATTCTAGACGAAAATATATCAGATTCATCAACATCCCATCTCAATATTATCCCCAAAATGTTTCCAGATTTTCAGGTAAAGAGCTATTCGATTTCAGGGTCGATAAATGTTGAAAATAAGTTTTACCCTATAGCTTTCAGTTCACAAGGATCTGTGAAAGCAAAGGATAATAAGTTGAGTTTACAATTGAATAAGTCTGTAATTAATGATTCAATATATTGGGATAAACTTGAAATTGATGAAGGAAAAATTAGGTTGGATGCGGATGAGCAAAATATCTCAATGGAGTTAGAAGCAAATTGGAAAAATATTCCTATACACTATTCAATCCTTTTAAATGATAATAGGGAGAGATCTATCGAAAGTAATTTGGAGTTCAAGCATTTTAAACTGGTGGATTATTTACCTGATTTCCCTAAAATTAACCCCGATTTTAATCAATTGAGTGGATACATTAACTTCGATGTACATGGGAGTAATACAAGAACGAATTTGAAGTTATGGAATGATATTGGGGATACAATTCCAGGTAAATTCGATTTAGACATTAGAAAAAATATTGTTATAATTAATAATGGAAGGATTGAATTTAATTCTTCTTCATTAGATATAAATTTTATGCTTAATCCGGAGGGTCGGTTAGCTGGGTCATGTTATGCTCACCATCTCAAATTAGATGATTGGTTTAACACTCAATCTAAGATTATTTTAGATGGAGATTTTAATTATGAAGGTGTTATATCAAATGATAAAATTAGAGAATGGTCATTTTCTTCAGATGTTTTGGAGACCGGACTCTTACATAAAGATACTTTAACTGTTTCCGTTTCAGGAGCCTATGACGGTACCACCTTTGAATTAACAGAACCTCTGATAGCCATCCTCAACGGCCAGTATGTTAAGATGGATGGATTTTTTGATATCCCATCCAGTGAATCTCGATGGACTATAAGTTCGATGGATATGGATTTGGCACTACTCCCCTTCAAAATTAATGGAATTGACATAGATGGAAAAGTGACAGGAAGTATTAGTGCTAATGGAGATTTTGCATCACCATCAATTGAATTAGACCTATTAGTTGAAGATGTTAATGCATATTTATTTTCAAGTTCTCGATTGTTAGTAAAAGGGGATATCCAGAATCCAGAAATATTGCAAGGTGGTGGAATGAATTTGACTTTCGAAAATGGAAAGTGGTCTGGATTTGAGCTGGGCGAGGGCGAGTTGGATATGACATTTGACAAGGGAGATATTTTTATAAAGGATATTTCTACCATTTCCAGGGAAAACTTTCTGCAAGCTTCAGGTAAAATAATCCAGAGAAAAATTATTTCTCTTGACCGGATTCAAATGGCTTACGATTCTCATTATTTGGCAATCCCTCAATCAATAGAGGCTACACTTATTCACAATGGGATTTCAGTTAAACCTTTTGTTGTTCATGTGGATGATGGGGTTATTGAAGGAGTATTACAGGTAGACTCAAAGATAGATGGTAGAATAAAGATGTCTAATATCGATGGTGGTTTCATTAATAAATTTTTTCCAAAGAACAAATTAGATTTATACGGTCTTTTATTTGGTGAAATCGGATTTACTAAAACAGATCTTGACCAATCTGCTTCCTTTGATATGACTATGAAAAATGGACAAATTTATAATCAAGTTTTTAATGATTTGACACTTTCAGCTGTTTTTAAAAAAGGTACTATTCACATAGAAGAATTTTCTTTAACAAATAAGGAACAAACTGGTATACAGATTACTGGGAGTATCCCAATAAAAGAGATTTCTTCATCAAACACAGTTGATATCAGTTCACATTTCAGTTTTCTCAATACAGATATTTTAACTCAATTTATTCCTGATGGGTTTCCGATAGAAGGAATAGTCAGTGGTAATTTCAACCTTAAAAACGAAAACTCTTCGCCCCTTTATGAATTTTATTTAACCATAAAAAATGGCTCTTATGATAAAATTGATTTGGGAGCTGTGTCTGCTAAAGGATATTATAGAAATAACATATTAACATTCGATTCTTTTACTAGTACCAATTCTAAAGGGGATATTAAAGGTTCAGCTTCTCTCCCTATGAAATTAGATTATAATTCTATTGAATTTGGTAATAAAGTGTTAAATGAACCGGTAGATATAAACGTGAGAGGATCATTTAATCACATGGAATTTTTAACTGATTATTTATCAATAGCTGACTCTTTAAGAGGAACAGTGAACATTGAATTATCTATTAATGGAGGATGGGAGCAATTGATAAGAAATGGAAAGATATCATTGGAGGATTGTAGGTTGTATACTAGTACTCTTGGTGATCCAATAACTAAAATAGATGGAGAGGGGACACTGAAACAAAATATCCTGAATATTGACCAGTTTCAATGTATGAAATCAGGAAATAAATTAGGTGGTAAAAATCTATTTGTGAATGGGAATATCGATCTCACACAGTTTTTTAATCCAAATTATGATTTGCTGGTTTCTGGAGAAAAATTATTCTTTAAATCTCTTACCGATGATGTGGAGGGTGATGTAAATATAGATCTAAATATTGCTGGACGTGACACAGTTTCCATTGTTGGAACTATTCTGTTGAATGATTTAATGTTATTTAAAGAATTTACCACATCAGTTACAATTGGAAAGGAAGTTAGAAATGAGGAAAGTAGCCTGCTTTATTATGATATTGATTTTCCAATTAAAGAATCGATTTCATTAGTAAATAGTCAAATTGATGCAAAGCTTAGTGGAGAACTTCACTATACAAAATGGGGAAATAATACAGCTGATTATTCTGGGGAATTATTTTTTACTGATGGTAAATTTTATTACTATAGTGAAGTGTTTACTATATCGGAAGGTTTATTATATTTCACACGAAAAGGATTCAATCCGACATTAGATATAATTGCAATGACAGATATAGAAGATGAGGAAATACAAATTTCTTTTACCGGTCCACTTAATGAACCCAATTTGACGTTGAGCAGTGAGAGCGGATTTTCTCAGAGTGATATTCTAGAGTTATTAACTTGGGGTAAACGATTTGAAGATGAGTCAATTTCCTATACTGGACTTGGAAATCAAGCTGCAGAAAAACTTAAAAAATGGTTGGACACCCAATTTGATCGAAAAATAATGGAAATGAGTGGATTAAATGAGTTAGGGATTTTAGAAGAAGTTCAAATAGAAGGAGCAACAGGATTATTTGATCCAAATAAGGCTGATGCGTTCTCTATTAAAGCAGGCCTTTCCAAGAAGATATCTTTACAATATGCATACCACAGATCTTTTTCTTTAACAAATCCCAGCCACATGGTTGGAATTGAATATAAGGTAAACCGACATTTTTCATTGTTGGGTAATGTAGATGAAAATGGGCGGGTACATGCTAAATACAGACTACGCTACTCCTATTAAGATAATATAATGAAAAAGAAATTTATGTTGTTTGTTTTGATAGCAACCCTATCATCAAATCTTTTTGGGGAAAGTAAAACTAAACTCGTTGTAAGGTCGGTGAATATTAATGGTGTACATTCCCTGAATAGTTTTGATTTATTACGTGTTATCAGAACTAAACCGTCTTCTGTATTTAATAAAGAATATTTTGATAGAAGACTTGTGAAATTTGATGCGATTAGCTTAAAAACATTTTGTATATCACAAGGATTTTTATCTTCCACTGTGAAAGATTCTGTAGTGATTCAAGACGAATCTGTAAATATATATTTTAATATTATAGAAGGGGACCAAGTTATATTAAAACAAGCAAAAGTTTTGGGAAATTATAAAATTTTGGAAAGTCGAATATTAGACATTTTGTCATTGAAAGTAAATAATCCTTATAACCCCATAGCTCTGAATAAAAACTTGTCTGAATTAAATAATGAATATCAACGGTTTGGAAAACTGTTCAATAAAATTAATGTATATGAATCAGTTGAAGATTCAGCAGAAATTATGATTGAAATAAATGAAGGCAAAGACGTTTATATAAAATCATTTTCTATTGAAGGGATTGAAGGGATTAATCATTATTTGGCAGAGAGAGAATTGACCTTCAACAAAGGGGAAATTTATCATAAAGATAAAATTGATCATTCTCAACGACGTCTACTGGAGACAGGGATATTTTCATTTGCTCAAATTTCTCCAGCTCCTATATCTGGTAGTGATTCAACAGCCCATTTAACAATTCACATGAAACAATTTAAACCCCGTGAATGGCAGTCTATAGGTGGTTATTATCCAATAGAATATTATGAGGGGGCAGAACCATTGCCCGGTGCAGGTGCAGAAATTGGATGGAGAAATAGAAGTATAAATGCTTCTACTACAAACCTTAATATCAATCTAGCGGGATATTTAATACCTTCTCAGGATTATTTTTATCCAAAAATAACCTTTAACATCAATATAGGAAATCAATGGTTTTTAAAAAGAAGGATCCCCACACAAATAGGATATTTTCTTGAAAATTTTAAGCCTTATGGACAATTTAAAGATTCATTTATTGCACGATACGGATTTCAAATTGTGAATCAAAATAATCTGACCGAAAGATCTTATCTCCTTTCCGAATTGAAATGGGAAAAATTTTCTGAAACGAAAAATTTAGAACACCGTACCTATAAATTAACATCTTATATTGATAGAACTGACCATCCCATTATTTCTACTTCAGGATATAGGTTGACGGGGATGTTCCATATGTCAGGAGGAATTTTAGGGGGATCCAAATCCTTTTACAAGATTGATCTTGGTTTCAATCATTATTCCATTATTGTTAATAATTATATATTTGCAGGGAGATATAAAATTGGAAAAATTTTTGGATGGGATTCATCAAACTCGGATGATCCCCAATTTGATTTGTTTTATTTGGGAGGGAGCTCAAGTTTAAGAGGTTGGGATATGATGCGATTTCAAATTGATGAGGATACAGGTAATCCATCAGGAGATGTTTTTAGAATTATTTCGAATTGGGAAATCCGTTTCCCGATTTTTTGGATAGTAGGAGGGGAGTTATTTATTGATGGCGGAATGCTATCGGATAAATTGAATCAGGATGAATTAAAAAATTATTTGTGGAATGGTGGATTCGGTATTACAATTGAAACTCCTCTAGCTCCATTTCGATTGGATTTTGCTACCCCTTTTGATGGAACCGATACATGGAAAATTCAAATGGGAGCAAATTATATTTTCTAAAATGAAACATAACGAAAACCGTAACATTCAAAAAGGAATAAAACTTTGCATCATCAACACCTTCCTTATAAATTTCACGGTTTTTTTGGATAAAATTATGAATAAATCAAATCAATACATTTTTTTACTGATGCTTTGTTTCTCCATGATAGGATGTGAGAGATCCCCCGGAGATGTTTTTTCGAAAGCTGAAGAAGCCTTTAATACAGGAAATTATCGAAAGGCACTCAGTGGATTTACTCAAATTGTGACAAAACATGAGGATTGGGATAGGAAAAATGAAGCTCAGGAATATGTGAGCAATTATGCTTTGAAAATATACTCCCGTGCCGAAACATTGAGAAATGAGAAAGAGTACTATGCATCTGTTGACGCATTGGACTATATCGTAAAATATTATACTGATTTAGATATCGCACCCAAATCACAATATTTGATCGGGGATGTTTTCTCGAATGATTTAAAAGACCATAGTGAAGCTATTATTCATTATAAGAATGTTGTTATAAAATTTTCTGGGTCCAGGGAAGAACCACATGCTCAATTTATGATTGGGTATATCTATGCCAATATCAAAGATAAAAAAGTGTATGACCCTGTCAATGCCCTCAAGGAATATAATCTGTTTCTTGAAAAGTATCCTGATCATGAACTGGCGCCCTCTGTTCAGTTTGAGATCCAGTGGTTGGGAAAGGATATTAATGATATTCCTGCTTTGAAGCACATTTCATCCTAATTAATGTTAAATAAGTTATGAAAGAGTTCAGCCTCACCGAAGTCAATGAAAAGATTTCAAAAGAATCAGCATTTGTTGATGATTTAAGAAAATCTATCAGTCAAGTCATTATTGGGCAGAAAGAGCTGATCGATAAAATTATTATTAGTTTGCTGGCAAACGGTCATATTTTGTTAGAAGGTGTCCCTGGACTGGCAAAAACATTAATGGTAAAAACTCTTGCTCAGTTGATTGACACAAAATTTCAACGTCTTCAATTTACACCAGATATGCTACCTGCGGATTTATTGGGGACATTAATATATAATCAGAAAACAGGAGATTTTGAAACAAGAAAAGGTCCTATTTTTGCTAATATTATTTTAGCGGATGAGATAAACAGGGCTCCATCCAAAGTCCAAAGTGCGCTATTGGAGGCGATGCAGGAACGTCAAATTACCATCGGTGAAGAAACATTTTTTCTGAACCCTCCTTTTCTGGTTTTAGCGACTCAAAATCCAATTGAACAGGAAGGAACTTATCCTCTGCCTGAAGCTCAAATTGATCGGTTTATGTTTAAATTAAAAGTAGATTATCCAGATAAGGATGAAGAAAGATTGATTTTACGTCAATCTACAAATACATCTCTTGGCCTGAATATCGAACCTGTGATATCTCCTAAACATATTCTTAATGCACAAAAAGTTGTGAATGAAATATATGTTGATGAAAAGATCGAGGAATACGTTTTAAATCTTGTATTTGCAACACGAAAACCGGAAGATTATAATTTATCTGAGCTAAAAGGTTTAATTGATTATGGTGGTTCACCACGTGCCAGTATTAATCTTACGCTGGCGGCTAAATCTAGAGCATTTCTTGAACATCGTGGTTATGTCACTCCAGAAGATATTAGGTATATTGGGATGGATGTGTTACGGCATAGAGTTATTCTATCCTATGAAGCTGAAGCAGAGGAAATGACCTCTGAAGATATAATACAACGTCTTTACGATACTATAGAAATACCCTAAATTTCGGGATTTGCAAAATCTCGGTTGATATATTGATATGATCCCTCAGGAAATAATATCCAAAGTTCGGCGTATAGAAATCCGTACAAAAGGATTAGTAAATGATTTATTTGGGGGAGAATACCATTCAGTTTTTAAGGGAAGGGGTATGATGTTTTCAGAAGTTCGGGAATACCAACCTGGCGATGATATTCGCTTGATCGACTGGAATGTATCTGCCCGAGTTGGGACTCCCTTTATTAAAATATTTGAAGAAGAACGAGAGCTGACAGTTTATATGGTTGTGGATGTGAGTGGTTCTGGACAGTATGGAACTGTTGAAAAAATGAAAATGGAACTTGGAACCGAAATTGCTGCAGTATTAGGGTTTTCTGCTATAAAAAATAATGACAAAGTAGGAGTTTTGTTATTTAGTAGTGAGGTCGAAAAATATATACCACCTAAAAAAGGGAAATCTCATATTTTAAGGGTTATTCGGGAGTTACTTTATTACAAACCAAAATTTAGAGGAACGTCTATTAACTCTGCTCTGGATTTTCTTTTAAAAGTCGCAAAACGCCGAAGTGTAGTATTTTTAATTTCAGATTTTGTTGACTCTAATTATTGGACATCTTTAAAAATGGTAAACAAAAAACATGATATAATTGGGGTCAGACTTTATGATCCTTCGGAAGCAGAATTGCCAGATTTGGGATTGGTAAAGGTGATTGATCCCGAATCAGAAAAAGAGTTTTGGATCAATACAAGTAGATATCAAGATCGAATAGATTATAATAATACCTTTAACAATCGTATCAGTGAGTTACAATCACAGTGTAAGAAAATTAAATTCGATATAATTTCAATTTCTACCCAGGAAGATTATGTTGAACCTCTCATGGATTTTTTCCGTCGTCGTGAAAAACGAATTTAATGAATAGAGGTTTTTTTTCACTCGGGAGTGTGATAATTATTGGATGGATGGTTTTTTACGGATGTACTGCTACACCTGAAAAAAATAATTTTGTTAGTATTGAAGCATCCCTTGATACGAATCAAGTCACTATTGGAGATGTTATTCATTTAACTGTAGAAGTAGGAGCGATTTCAAATCAAAGATTACTTTTTTCGGAATTAAATGTTGAACATCCCATTGAAATAAGGAAAAAATCAATTCTTAAAGAAGAAAATAAAATCCTGTTTCAGATTGTCATATGGGATACAGGATTCTATATGATCCCCGGTTATTCCATTGGAATTAGTCATGACAAAGATTCAACTTTAGATTTCTCGTTAGAGACAAACCCATTGAAAATAACTGTTGTATCAACCTTGACAGGTGACCCCCAATCAACTATAAAACCAATTAAGGAACCTGTTCCGATTGTTTATCCAATACCATGGGCAAGGATTGCACAATGGAGTTTTTTTGTATTCACTATTCTTACCCTACTTTTTGCATTGTCTAAACGACAAAAATTTGAATCATTTGTTCCGGCAAATTATGAAAATATTCAATCTCCATATAGTCGGGCAGTAGAAAGACTTGAAAAACTGGGGAATAAATTAGATGACAAAACATTTTATGTTAATCTATCACATATTTTACGTGAATTTGTGGAACACAGTGTATTTATTAAATCTTTGGAAATGACCACGGAGGAAATCATTGTAAACAAAAACACTATTCCAATAGACAATGCTCTACTAGCACAATGGATTTCCCTGCTTTCTCGTGCTGATCAAATCAAATATGCTCGAGAAATCACATCAAAAAATCAGCGTATTGAAGATGTTAATTGGAGCAAAGAATTTTTAAAATGGGCTAAAATACATTGGGAATTGACATAGTAGTGTAGAGGATTTGAATTGGTGAACATCCTAGTGTAAATTTTATGTAGTGAATTAAGGAATTTAAATGGCAACAACCTCAGATATCCGTAATGGAGCAGTTCTATTCCACAAGGGAAAACGTTGGAAAGTAGTTGAATTTCAGCATGTAAAACCTGGTAAGGGCGGAGCCTTTGTCAGGACAAAACTAAAAGAACTGAAGTCGGGAAAAATTATAGATGAAACTTTTAATGCAGGTGCTCGCATTGAATATATAAAAGTAGAAGCAAAATCCATGCAATATTTATATCTGGATGATATGTCTATTTATTTTATGGATAATCAAACCTATGACCAAATCCAGGTTAATTTGGAGTTAGTAGGTAACGATAAATATTTCCTTATGTCAGGTATGGAAGTGGACCTCCTTTTTGATGGAAACGAGGTTCTGGATATAAGACTTCCTGCACATGTTATTTTGAAGGTGACAGAGACAGAACCAGGTTTTAAAGGGAATACAGCCACCGGTGCGACAAAACCCGCTACCATGGAAACTGGATTTAACTTAAATGTACCTTTATTTGTTAATGAGGGTGACTCACTAAAAATTGATACTAGGACAGGTGACTACATTGAGCGGGCTAAACAATCATAAAAGGATAAATTATGTGGCAGGATAAATTAAAGGAAATCATTTATATTTTGGAACACAGTGATGTGAATGAAATTGAAGTTCGTTTTTGGGGAAAAACATATAGAGTAGTAAAAGCAGCATCTGCGAAGGATGTTGCTCCTGATGAATCTGTCACCTCCACATTGAGAAGTACTGCAGACAGCTCTGATGAATCCCAGGAAAGTGAAAAAAAAGAAAATGAACAAAGTGGTTACAAAATAAATTCGCCCATGCCAGGTACATTTTATCGGTCTTCTTCTCCAGACGCCGATCCTTTTGTAAAAGAGGGTGATCAGGTGGTAAAGGGAGATACACTATGTATCATTGAAGCGATGAAGATCATGAATGAAATTGAGGCAGAAGAAAACGGAACAATTGAAAAAGTCCTGATTGAAAATGGTTCCCCGGTTGAATTTGATCAACCGCTATTTGTATTGCGTTCAGAATAAACTTATATGGTTAAGAAGGTACTGATTGCAAATCGGGGAGAAATAGCTCTCCGCATTATAAGAGCCTGTCATGAAATGGGTCTTGAGACCGTTGCGGTCTACTCTACAGCTGATAAGTACTCTCTTCATGTAAAATTTGCCGGTGAGGCTGTATGCATTGGACCGGGGCCCAGTAGTGAGAGTTACTTGAATATCCCCAGAATTTTAGCCGCTGGAGAAATAACAAATGCGGATGCCATACATCCCGGTTATGGTTTTTTGGCTGAAAATGCTGACTTTTCAAAAATATGTAGGGAAAACAATTTCGTTTTTATCGGTCCTGACCCAGATATCATTAATTCTATGGGAAATAAGTCTAGGGCAAAAGCTACTATGGCTGAAGCAGGGGTTCCTGTTATTCCAGGAAGCGATGATATATTATCGACCGTTGAAGAGAGTGAATCTCTGGCAGAAAAAATGGGATATCCTGTCATGTTAAAAGCATCAGCTGGAGGTGGAGGAAAGGGAATGCGGATGGTCGAAGATAAGGAAGGAATGAGTCTTGCATTTCGTACAGCAAAAACAGAGTCAGAATCTGCGTTTGGAAACGGAGATCTTTACCTAGAAAAATTTATTGAAACTCCACGACATATTGAAGTGCAAATTTTGGCTGATTCTTTTGGAAATGTCATTCATTTGGGAGAACGGGAATGTTCCATTCAGCGTAGACACCAGAAATTAGTGGAAGAATCACCCTCGCCGATTGTGGATGAATCATTGAGAAAAAAACTGGGAGATACAGCAATTCAAGCAGGGGAAAAAGTGAATTATGTTGGGGTAGGAACAGTAGAGTTTTTGGTGGATAAAAATCTGAATTATTATTTTATGGAAATGAATACACGAATTCAAGTTGAACACCCCGTAACAGAAATGGTGACAGGTATTGATTTAATAAAACAACAGATTCGAATGCATGTTGGGAAAAAATACCCAGAATATTTTAAAAATTTTCATCTCCGTGGTCATGCCATCGAATGCAGGATAAATGCGGAAGACCCCAGTAATAATTTTTTTCCATCACCAAAAAAAATAACCAGTTTCCATATGCCGGGAGGTAAGGGGGTTCGGGTGGATTCTCATGCCTATGCCGGTTATCAAATCCCTCCTTATTATGATTCTATGATTGGAAAATTAATTGTTCATGCCAATAACCGTGAACGGGCGATAAACCGAATGATTCAAGCTCTGGAGGAGTGTATTATTGAAGGACCGGAAAATACCATCCCGTTTCATGAAGCAATCATGATGGATAAGGTATTTCAGTCCGGTGAGTTTGATACATCGTTTTTAGACGATTTTAAATACAACCCTTAGCAGAGATAACTGATGAATATAACGGATAGTTTACTTTACACCGATGACCATGAATGGATTAAAATTGAGGATAGCCAGGCTATTATTGGTATAACAGATTTTGCCCAAAGTGAATTAGGTGATATTGTGTTTATTGAATTCCCGGATGAGGGAAATACATTCCAGAAAGGTGATACCATTGGAACAATAGAGGCAGTCAAAACAGTGGCTGATTTATATGCACCGGTATCAGGGAAAATACTTGAGTTAAATCTTGAATTAGATGATAATGTTGAACTGATTAATTCAGATCCTATTGGAAAAGGCTGGCTTATTAAAATGGAATTATTTAACCCTGATGAAATCTCTGACTTATTATCAGCAGAAGATTATAGGAACTTAATAAGCTAGATGCATTCAGTTTATTCCCATCTATTATCTATTTATGAAATACGGGGAGGAATCTATGCAGTTCTTCTTGATCCAGATAAAAAAAATCATAGTATAATCGAATCTATGGTTATCCAGGCAAATGAATCAGATGTGGATATTCTTCTTGTTGGAGGGAGTTTGATGATGGACGGGAAAAGCCATGAGAGGGTAAGGGATATTAAAGAGCAATCAAAAATACCGGTCGTGTTTTTCCCCGGAAGCGTTAGTCAATTAAACAGCTATTTTGACGCAGTACTCTTTCTATCTGTTTTGTCAGGACGAAATCCTCATTATCTCATCGGAGAACAGGTCATCTCTGCTCCCATCATAAAAGACCTTGGATTAGAAACCATTCCTACGGGATATTTACTGCTTGATGGTGGTGCTCGTTCGACAGTTGAATTCATGAGCGGAACTAAGCCCATACCTATGGATCGCCCAGATATTACTGTCGCACATGCACTGGCTGCGGAGTATATGGGCATGAAATTTGTTTATCTTGAAGCCGGGAGTGGAGCGGAAAGATCTGTACCGGAAGAGATCATAAATCGGTGTGTAGAAAATTTAAATATCAACCTTATAGTAGGCGGAGGGATTAAATCTCCACAGGAAGCAGCATCTAAAATTGAAGCGGGAGCATCTATGGTGGTAACAGGTTCTGTATTGGAAACATCACAAAATAATTCACTCATGAAAGAATTTGCAGATGCTATTCATAAAAATTAATTTTATATGAATCATAAAACGGAAATAGAAAGACAATTAAATCAGTCCTCTTCAGTTTTTTTGGATATGGTTTCCCGGTGTGGAGAGTCCATGGATAAGGCAGCTAATATGATGATTGAAGCTGTTCGAAACGGGAACAAAATCTTGTGGTGTGGGAATGGAGGTAGCGCCGCCCAAGCTCAGCATTTATCAACTGAATTGGTAGGAGGTTTGAGAGACCATGATAGGCCTGCAATCCCATCTATATCCCTTACAACTGACTCCTCATTCTTGACCGCATGGAGCAACGACACGGATTTTAATTCCGTCTTTTCACGGCAGATTTCAGCGTTGGGTCAAAAGGGAGATGTTTTAATCGGAATCACAACAAGCGGAAATTCCGATAACGTGATAAAAGCAGTGGATCTTGCGGAAGAAATGGATATCTATACCATTGTTTTTACAGGAAAAGACGGCGGTAAAATCAATGAAAAAGCAGACATCACCATTACAATTCCCTCAGATGACACGCAGCGTATTCAGGAAGGGCATATTCTCTGTGGTCATATTCTGTGTGAACTTGTGGAACAGTCTTTATAATAAAAGATTAATTCCATGGAAAATCATCTTAACAACTACATCCGACTTTTACGGGTAAAAAATTTATCGAAAAATACCATTGATGCGTATCAAAGAGATTTGAAAAAATATATTCATTTTATTCAGGACTCATGTGAAATTAGCAAATTGACTAAAATTAAATCAGAACACATCCGCTCTTATATTCATTATCTTACGGATGACAGTTTATCTTCCAGAACTATTGCTCGGACTTTATCATCAATTAATCGGTTCCATGCATATTTATGCATGGAAGAGATTGTAAATGAAAATTCTGCTGTAAGTATAAAGCGTAGGAAAATACCTCAAACTTTACCCAATGTTTTATCTGTGGAAGAGGTGGAGGAAATTCTGGACAACATTGACACGGAATCTGTTCTGGGTAAACGCGATTTAGCCTTATTGGAGATTTTATATTCTTGCGGGCTCAGAGTCTCAGAAACTTGTACCCTTAGAGGCATTGATATTTTGCAAGATTCGGAGATGGTTCGAGTGAGAGGAAAAGGAAACAAGGAACGCTTAGTTCCTATAGGACCTCGGGCGATGAAAATATTGGATCAATATTTGCAATATTCCAGGCCAATGTTATTAAAGCGGGGATCAGAGGTGGGAGAAATTTTCTTAAGCCGGAATGGAAAGCTCCTTACTCGGATGACCGTTTACAATATTTTAATAAAATATTCCACAGAAGCTCACATTAAAAAGCAAATCAGTCCACATACATTTCGACACTCTTTTGCCACCCACTTACTGGAAGGTGGCGCAGATCTTAGAGCCGTTCAGGAAATGCTGGGTCATTCCAATATAGTCACAACACAGATTTATACTCATCTTGATATACACCATCTTCAGGAAGTTCACAAAACATTTCATCCACGTTGGTAAGCGATGCTGCTAAGAACCCCTCCAGAAGTATTACTTCTTTTAGTCCCCGTTCTGTTATTTGCCTTGTGCTTTCATGAATTTGCCCATGCCTGGATGGCTAACAAACTGGGTGAT
>Ga0066867_10000232_pt1 | contig 26604 bp, 20 predicted proteins | sample ETN01SmetaG_4_FD_65606 | JGI IMG/M metagenome (GOLD analysis project Ga0066867, IMG submission 65606) | Marine microbial and viral communities from oxygen minimum zone, Eastern Pacific Ocean - ETNP2014F12-01SV261 | ecosystem: Environmental > Aquatic > Marine > Oceanic ... | reverse complement strand
ACCACGCTCTTCCAGATTGGTGATCAGATCTATGATGGCAGTCCTAACCAGTTAGTTGCTACTATCCAGTCTGCTGGTGCTTTGGGAGATGGTGATGCCCATATCTCTACTGCAACTATTATTATTGAATACATTAGTGCATCTCTGTTTAACATCCCAACAGCGGGTGGTGAAGAGACTGTTACTGGACAGACATCAGGCGTTGCAGCAACAACTACAAATAGAAGACTTGGACCTAAAGATGGTCAATTCTATCTAGATGTTAAGTCGATTCAAGATAATGATCCAACTTACAAATTTACTGTTGGTGAGACAGTGCAAGGATACTCTTCTGGTGCCCAAGCAAAAATCATCGCAGTTGAGTATAACAACTTCCTCAGAAATGAGGGTGAGTATTAACCCCATAAATAAATCTATAGGATAATTGGTAACAAATGGCGCTACTAACCGACCAATTTAGAATTTTTACTGCTAGCCGACTGATCAAGTCTCTGCAAGGTCCCGATCCTGCTCAGACTGATAGTGAAGCTGGAAGTAGTCGTGATCGTCTGTATGTTTTCATCGGTCGTCCCCAACCTTGGGATAATGAGAATGCAGCGCCCGCTCCTGTGGACTCTTTCCAAGAGTTTAGTGATGACTTCTCTGACATGATCTCTATGAAGCGAGTGTTGGCGAATGATACTATTCAAGTTATTCGTAGGACTGACTGGATTCCTCCTGAGCAAACCACTGGTGGCTTGGGTTATGTTTACGATATGTATCGTCATGACTACAGCGCAACTAAAACCGCGTCTTCTGGTGCTACCAAACTTTATGATGCAGACTTTTACGTTGTTAACTCATCGTATCAAGTCTATAAGTGCATCTATAACGGGACATCCCCTAGTGATCCTAACGGTAAGCCTTCTACTGTTGAGCCTACGGGTACTTCAACTTCTATTATTACCACTGCTGACGGTTATCGTTGGAAGTATATGTATACGATCCCTGTGGGTCTCGTATTGAAATTCTTCTCTAACGAATACATGCCTGTGCTGAGTGACACCGCTGTGGTGTCTGATGCAATCGGTGGTGAGATTGATACGGTTATTATTTCATCCTCTGGTGCAGGGTATAACAATGGCACCTACGAGAATGTACCTATCAAAGGCGATGGTGTTGGCGGTCGTGTTTCTCTGGTTGTCGATGGGGGTCGCATTGTATCTGCTACTGTTACTTCGGGTGGATCAGGATACAACTTCGGTAAAGTCGTCATCGATGAAGTCAACGGTATCGGTGCAGGTGCAGGATCAGGCGGCACCGTTGAAGTGATAATTCCTCCAACTGTCGGTCATGGTGCTGATCCAGGGACAGAGATGGGTGGATATCGCGTCATGATTAACACCAAGTTTACCTATGCTGAGGGTAGTGGTGACTTCCCAACTGATAACGACTACCGTCGTATTGGTTTGGTGATCAACCCCAACAAATTCGGCACAACAGAATTGGCAGCAGATCTTACTCTGTCCGCCACAAAGTCAGTTATCTTTGCTCCTACCTTTACGGGTAACTTTGCTACTGACGAAATTATCACACAGTCTCGCACAATTGGTGGTCAGCAAGTGACTGCTCGTGGACGTGTGATCTCATGGAATAGCACAACCAAAGTGCTTAAGTATTACCAGAATAGAATCGATGGTGTCTTCCCTGAATTCACTGGTAGTTTGATTGAGTTTGAAGGTGGTAACCCTGTCGTGGGTGCAACATCTGGTGCATCTGCTGACCCTGATATTAACTTCCCAATTGTATCAGGTGCATCTACTCGTGTTATTAACAACACTGAGTATGACTTGGGTATGTCTTTTACCAACGGTTATGCAAAACCAGAGGTTGAGCCAAATTCGGGTCAGGTTATTTACATAGATAATAGAGGCGCGATTACTCGTGCTGGTGACCAAATCGAAGACATTAAGATCGTAGTAGAGTTCTAAACGATGCCCCAGAATACCAATCTAAATATTGCTCCTTATTTCGACGACTTCGATAAGGACAAGAATTTCTACCGAGTGCTATTTCGCCCTGGGTATCCTATCCAAGCGCGTGAGTTAACGACTCTACAATCGATTCTCCAGAATCAGATTGAATCCATTGGACAACACTTCTTTAAAGAAGGTGCAATGGTCATTCCCGGTCAGGTCGGTTATGACTTGAGTGTGCAGGCAATCATTCTGCAGCAATCCTTCCTGGGTGTCGATATCGAAACCTACAGGACTCAACTGCATGGTCAGGTTATTGAGGGCATCACGACTGGCGTGAAAGCAAAGGTCTTGTATTCAATTCCTGCTTCAGAATCTGAGCGTGGTTACCTCACTCTATACGTTAAGTATATCGAATCTGGTGATACAGTTTCTGACACCGCCACTAAAAAATTCCAACCAAACGAGCAGTTACTTGCTGAAAACGAAATTACTTTCGGCACAACACTGATCGAAATCGGATCACCATTTGGACAGCTGCTGCCCGTTGACGCTACTGCGATTGCATCTGCTGCATACATTAACAATGGTGTGTACTTTGTTAGAGGTCACTTTGTTGATGTCCAATCAGCAAACCTAATCCTTGAGCAATATAGCAATAACCCCTCTTATAGAATTGGTCTGGAAGTTAGTGAATCTATTGTTACCCCTGAAGACGATCCGTCACTGAATGACAACGCTGCAGGCACTTCAAACTACTCAGCACCTGGCGGTCACAGATTTAAGATTAAGACCACTCTTGTCAAGAAAGCAATCAATGATTCGACTGACAAAAACTTCGTTGAGTTACTACGAATTAACAACAGTAAAGTTGAGCAGTTTGTTGATCATACTGCGTATTCAGAGATGGAGAAGTCGATCGCACGTCGGACATATGAAGAGTCTGGTGACTATGTTATCGACACTCCCATTATTACACCAAGAGAATGTCTTGATGATGGTTTTAATAACGGGGTCTACACTGTTTCTCAGACAAGTCAGCAAAACAATACTCCTACAGATGATCTCCTAACCTATGAGATCTCTCCTGGTAGAGCGTACGTTAAAGGATACAGGACTGAATTCCTTACACCTCAGTATATTGACGCTCCCAAACCTAGAGATTTCTCCTGTGTAGAAAATGGAATTATCCATTTTAGACTAGGTAACTTTGTTAAGGTCTACGAGCAATATGGTTGGCCTAACCTGACTGGTGAGGGTGTGACTGATGCATACCAAGTTATCGAATTGTATGATGACTGGATTCCTGGGGCATCCAGCTCAATTGTCGGTAACCAAATCGGTCGTGCTCGTGTTGTCCAGGTACAGATCGATCAGGCAGACCAGTATGACATGTGGTTCTTTGACCCACAGATGTTTACTGCTATTAACTTGGCAGCTGGCGCTAACACTGTTAATGTTGGTGATGTGCTACAAGGTCGCAGCTCTGGTTCTCGTGGTTTCGTTGCTGAATCAGGAAGCCTTGGTGCCTGCCGTCTAGAGCAGGTCTCTGGTAGTTTCCTTAACAATGAAGTTATTGAAAGAGATGGTCGTGTTGTTGGCACACTGGAAGCAGCACATACCTATAACCTGTCTGATGTCCGCCGTTGTGTTGGTAGAAATAGTAGCAACGCTGTAGATTTCGCTGCAAACTGGTTGCTAAATGATGCAGCATCTATTGAGTCCTCTACTGTTACTGTAAGTGGCACTGGTGCTCTTGCTACTGGTTTTAGGACCAAATTTGCACAGGATCTCCGTCCTGGTGATGTTGTTACTACAACTGCAGCTGGTCTAAATGGTGACAATACTCTAAGAATTAAGAGAGTTGTCCCCGCGCAGATCGCTACCAACACTGGCAACATCGCTACAGGTGGCACAGCAATCTTCGACTACCTCAACCAAACTGCTGTCCTGGATGCCACCCTTAAGAGAGGTAGTGGCAACGCTGACGGTGAGTATGCTGAGATGGTAAGGATGCGTCCTTTCATCTTCCAGAAAGACTATCAGAATGGTGAGTTGTCTATTGATGCACCTCGTACATCGATGAAGTCAATCTCCGACGAATCATTCTTTGTATACAGGACATTCGCTAACAAGACCGTTGTGTCTGGTGGTGTTACTGTGTCTCTGCCTGAATCAGAGCAGTTTGCATCTCTTGATGATGAAAACTATGTGTTGACGGTTGTTGCTGAGTCTGGATCCTCATACGCTGTTGGATCTAACCTTGACATTGATGCCCTCAATGACCTTGGCACACTGACTGTTACTTTCGGTGCTGACGCACAGTCTATTACCATCTCTGGTTTGACTAACGTCAACACTGTTAAGTTGACTGCTCTTATCTCTAAGAATATCGTCACCAGAAAGATTAAAACTGCCGCTAAGATGCGTGCATTGAAGGTGACTCGCACAAGAATTAACAATGACCAGACTAAGTTTGGTTTGGCATATGGTAATCTGTATGGCACCCGTATTGAAGATGAGGAAGTTTCATTTGCATTGAATGATGTCTATAAGATTCATGCTGTGTATGAGTCTGAGAATGATAACGATGCTGAATCACCCTACATGGTGTTGTCGGAATCTACTTTCTTTGATAATGGATCAGTTGTTGTCGGTAAGACCTCTGGTGCTCGTGGTCGAGTTATCCAGTTTGTCAATAGCACACTGAGACTGTACTTCGTTGCACTTAACGAAATTCCATTCATACCTGGTGAGACCATTGATGGTGTTGATGATGACGGCAATGCTCTGCAGGCAATTGTTGATGACTCTGAAGGATCTGTTTCCACAGGATCTAAAGTTATCACAACTCAGTTTGAATTGGAAGGTGGTCAGAAAGCACACTTCTATGACGTTTGTAAACTAACTCGTCTTCCTGGATTCTCCCCACCAATTCGTAAGATACTTGTGATCTTTGACTACTTCTTGCATGAGTCTTCAGGTGACTACTTCTCAGCTCAGTCTTACACTGGTATCATGTATAAGGAGATCCCTAAGAATAAACTGGATGGATCAATTAACTATATCCGTGACCAGATTGACTTCCGTCCTGGTATCGGTGAATTAGCATCAGGCACAGGTACCATAACTGCACCGTATTATGTAAACTGTGCGTCACTTGATTTTGGATCTAGGCAATTTGACACCTCTGGTGGTGTTGGTGGATCTACCATCTTTGATATACCAAAGGTTAACACAGAATTTAGATGTGACTACTGCTTCTATCTTCCTAGAGCAGACAAGTTGTATTTGACACATGATAACCAACTTAAGATTGTCAAGGGTGTGTCCTCTGAGGATCTTCCTCATCCTGATAAGATTGATAATGCGATGCTTCTCGCAACGATTGAGATGCGTCCATATGTGTATGACGTTGAGCGTGATGTCCTGGTATATCCTGAGATCATCAAACGTTATACCATGAAGGACATTGGGGATCTGGAGACCAGACTCGCTCACGTTGAGTATTACACATCTCTGTCCCTGCTGGAAGTACAAGCAGATAACACTAAGACATACGATGATAATGGTTTTGACCGTCTGAAGAATGGTTACGTTGTAGACGACTTCACCGACCATACTGTGGGTGACGTATTCAGTGTTGACTATAAGTGCTCTATGGACTTTAAAGAGGGTCACCTCCGTCCTTCGCACTATACTTCTAACGTGCCCCTGCAAATTAACATGGGTGCATCCAGCAACGTCATTAAGACTATTGGAAATATGGTGATGCTGCCTTACGAGGATTTGGCAGTTATTACACAACCTTATGCATCTAGGACTGAGAATGTTAACCCATTCAACGTGTTTACTTTCATCGGTCGTATTGACCTAACACCTGCATCTGACGACTGGATTGATATCGAGCGTCTGCCTGCCCGTGTTGAAAACGTTGAAGGTGACTTCTCTGCTGTTGCTAGAGACCTTCAGATTGATCAGAATGGTTTTGCTCCTCTCCAATGGGGTAGTTGGCAGACCAACTGGACTGGTGAATCGATGCAATCAACCTCTCAAACTAGAAACAGGTCTGGTAGTTTCTCCTCTGGTGGTCGTAGACTCGGTAGATTGGGTCACGGTCAAGGAAGACAACCACTGTTTGTCCACGAAAGAAGGACATGGCGTGTTGTTAACAACCAAGCAAGGCAAGGTATTAGGACTCGTGTCACTCCCAAGATTGATCGCAAGTCTCTTGGTGATCACATCCTGTCACAAACAGCAATCCCCTGGATTAGATCCAGAAACATCGGTTTCAACATCGACCGTCTCAAGCCTCGCACAAGGATGTATTTCTTCTTCGATGGTGTCAATGTCAGCGGTTATGTGACTCCTAAAATTATTGAGCTTACTAAGTCTTCTACCCAAGATCCCAACTCTAACGAGACACCTTTCGTTGTTGGTGAAACTGTGGTGGGTCAGACCTCTGGTGTATGGTTAAAAGTTGCTCCTGCTAATGATGGACATAAGACTGACCCTTATGGTGTTGGTGCTACTGGACTTGCTGAGTCTTATGCATCACAAACCAACTTCCTGAATATTGATGTCCAGGCAATGGCAGAGACAGTCAACCCCAACTTCTACGGTAACATGAACGTGGGTGAAGTCCTTCTTGGATTGACCTCTGGCGCTCGAGCTGTTGTGAGAGACCGTCGTCTTCTTGCTGATAACGTTGGTAACCTTCAAGGTACTTTATTCATTCCTTCTCCTAAGAATGATTCCAACCCACGTTGGGCAACTGGCACAAGGACGGTTAGAGTCACAACTTCAGATACGAATGATAGGACTCCTGGAAATGTGGATTCCTCTGCAGACGCATCATACTCTGCGTCTGGCACTTTGCAGACTGTTAGAGAAAACATTCTTGCCGTCCGTAATGCTGAGATCGTCCGCGATACAGTTAACGATGAAAGGACTATTATTACAACTAGGACTGAGAGTCGTCAGATTGGTTGGTATGACCCTCTTGCACAATCCTTTATTGTTGATGAGGAAGGCGGTGTATTCCTGACAGGTATTGATATATTCTTCAGGACTAAGGACGCTAATATTCCTATCTCAATTCAGGTCAGAACCATGGAGAATGGTTATCCTACTAAGGATATTATTCCTTTCTCTGATAATACTATCGATCCTAGCACTGTTGAGTTGTCGGAAAACGCAAGTATTCCTACAAGATTTACATTCAGATCTCCTGTTTACATTAAGTCAAACATTGAATATTGCTTCGTGCTTCTGTCTGACTCCAACGAATATAACGTTTGGATCTCCAGAATGGGCGACGTTGATGTGACAGGCACGAGGACAATCTCTGAGCAACCATATGCTGGTGTGCTCTTCAAGTCACAAAACGCTTCTACATGGACTGCTGACCAGTATGAAGATTTGAAGTTTACCATGTATCGTGCTGAGTTTACTCAGAATTTGGGCACAGCAATCTTTAACAACGCTGAGCTTGGTAAGGGTAACAATGGTATTCATAGACTGATTGAAAATCCAATTCAGACTCTGAAACCCAAGCAAACTCTCACGCTTCCTGTTGGTAGTAACTATAGCTTTACAGTTGGAGCACGAATCATCCAAACACCTTCTACCGCAGAAGGTACTATTGTTGAATTCGATTCTGTGGCTGATCCTGAAACTATTACTATTTCAGATATTACTGGTATCTGGTCTGCTGGTTTCCTTGATGCCAACAACAACACATTCCAAGGCATTTCATCTTCTCAATCTGTTGCCACGATTGTCCTGTCCGCAATCTACAACGGCACCTTTGATGTTGGTGCTGAAGTCAGTGGATCTACTTCTGCTGCAACTGGTATTGTTACTGCATATGATTCTGGCAGTCAGACTCTGACACTTAGCTACATTACTAGAGCATTCGATATTTCGGATACTCTGTCTGATGCAGGTGGCACATCTGCAACGATCACTAGCATCACCTACAGCGGTGACTCCTACGATGCATACCCAACTGCTGCTCCTTCTTATCCTAGCGATGACAAGGAAGTGTTGGTTTATCATAGAAACCATGGTATGCACCAACGTACTAACAACGTTGAGGTTGAGGGCATTATCTCTGAAGTGCCCCCTACCACACTGACCACTACCCTGACTGCTGGATCAACTTCAATTCAGGTTAATGATGCATCTCAATTCCACACCACTATCAGTGGATCTCCAATTGGTAACCTTAATCAGGGTTATCTTAAGATTGATGATGAGATTATTCAGTACGCTTCAATCTCTGGCAACGGGCAGGTAATTACAGTTGCTACTTCTGGTAGAGGTCAGGATGCCACTGCTGATGTTGATCACGCCTCTGGTGCAATTGTTGAATGTTACAACCTTGATGGTATTCCTCTGACGGAAATCAATAGGGTCCACCCACAAATCTCCTGCCCATGGTTGGATACCTACATGTTACACATTGATAGTGTTGCAACTAATGGTATTCGTGGCGGTGGCACTAACGTTTATGCTTCTCAGAATGTCCAGTTTGAAGTCGTTACACCTACGGTGTCTACGATGGTTATGGCAGAAACAAGTATATCAGCAAGACTGAATACCACTACTTCTACATCTGTCGGAGATGGATCTTCTATAGTTGATCAAAACTCCTTTATTAACAATGGCACTTATGTGGACGTTGTGTTGAATGAGCAAAACGTGTTTACTGCTCCTCAGATGGTAGCATCTAAGATTAATGAGCAAAACAAACTGGATGGTAACAAGTCTCTTACTATGTCAGTCATGCTTGAGACTGACAAACCAACCCTCTCTCCTTGCATTGACCTTGACCGTGTGTCACTGATTACAACATCTAACCGCGTGAATATGTGGCCAGGTGGACCAGATACTTACGGTCAGCAGTCACAAATTGATAGAGATCGAGATGTTTCTACTCTTCCAATTGGTGATCAAAATGCTGCTGTCTATATCACACGTCTCGCACGTCTGGGTAGAGAAGCACGCTCACTGAAGATTGATTTCCAAGTCACCCGTCACCCTGCTACCGAGCTTCGTATCTACTACAAGGCATTCAAGGTTGGTGACGCGACTGATCCTAGTACTATTGGTTGGACACAAATGGGTCTTCCCACTTCCAATCAAAACTTGGGTGAAGCATATGATACAAGCCCCACAGAAGAATATCTTTGGAAGGATTATACATATGAAGCAAGGGGACTTAACTTTAACGCCTTCCAAGTGAAGATTGTTATGAGATCTAAAAATCAAGCACGAGTACCACTCTTAGCTGATCTCAGATCCATTGCCCTTGCAACCTAACACGGTTATTATAATAATTATTCTTGGATATGTCAAGCGAATCTGATTACATCAGACCTTTCAAAGGAGACCTAATCCCTGTCGAGGGCAGGGAAGGTTGGTATCGTGACCCTGATTCTAATGCAGTTATAAATTGCAATGTGTCAGAGTATGATAACTATATGGCGGCATATGACCGTCGATCCAAGAAGGAAGAGAAGATGACCACTTTACAAGATGAGGTATCTGGGTTAAAATCAGATATCGGTGAAATCAAAAACCTACTTAAATCATTACTACAAGGAGACAACAATGCCAGCTGACGTGACGGAAACTGCCTCTCAGGAGGAATTGCTTGAGCAATTCAAATCTCGCTATCAGGGTCTTTTGAAAGACAACCGCGAGATGGCAGACAAAATTAAGAGCAATGAAGCTACTGCTCTCAAACTTCTCGGTGCTATTGAGACTCTAGAGTATCTCAGCCCACCTCCACAAGAAGAAGAAGAAATCGAAGAGCGTCCAGATGGGACTATTGATCCCGACGACCTGGAAAAGACTTGACCCCTACCCCCGAAAGGGGGTTTTTTCGTGACATAAATAAGTCAGACAGACTAACTGTTGTGCTAGGATCCTTTTAAGCAATGGCAAATAGAATACAATTAAGACGTGACGGTGCTCAGCAGTGGGCAAACGTTAACCCTATTCTCGCTCAAGGTGAGTTAGGCATTGAAATTGATACTTCGCGTATCAAAGTCGGTGATGGTGTCACCGCATGGAACTCTCTGAAATATGAGAGACCGATTGAGACGGAATCTAATACTGCTAACACTCTTGTTAAACGAGATGCTGACGGTAACTTTGAGGCAGGTGCAATTACTGCTTCTCTCGTCGGTAACTCTGCTACTGCAACCCGACTGGCAAACGCACGACAGATTGCACTAGGTGGTGACATGTCTGGTGCTGGCACGTTTGATGGATCCTCAAACCTGACCATTACTGCAGAATTGAATTATGTGGTGGCACTTCCCCACTATGATGAGAATGACCTAGCAGCAACTGGCACCTACACCCGTATCACGGTGGATTCCCGTGGTCGTATTGTGGATGCTGAAACACCTACCACTCTTTCTGAGTATAATATTGGTGACGCACAACCTTTAGATAGTGACCTGACCTCTCTGGCAGGTATGTCAGGTTTTGGTTTCATCTCTCGCCAAGCAGAAGGCACTCTAGTAAACCGCACCATCACTGGTGGTAGTGGGCGTATCATTGTACAATATGGTAATGCTCAAACTAATAATCCATTCCTTGACCTAGCAGATACCACAGTTGTGGTGGGTAAGTATAATACCCTCAACTCAATGGATCCTCTGGTCAATCCTTTGATCAGTGCTTCAACTGGTGAGCAGACCGTTAACACAGTTAACTTGCAAGTTGACAGGTATGGTCGTCTGGTTTATGCGAATACTTCACCGATTGCTACGGCAACTGAAGGAGCTAAGGATGGAACATCTTTCACCATTTACGATAACGCTACTGCTTATCCTAGATTTTCAAAGGTTATTGCAACTAACGGTAGATGCTACCAAGCGGGTATTAGGGATATCGGTGCAGGACTCGGAGAGCCATCACACAACATCCAAAATGGTGATGCAGACGATCAAGGTGGATGGAGAGATCTGGGTACTGATGCCGACGAGCAAAAGGGTCTTGCGAGTTTCGACCAAGAAGACTTCGACGTAGATGTTAATGGTCATGTAACGATTGCTGCAAATTCTATTGAGAATTCCCAACTACAATCGTTGGGTCATCTCATGTTTACTGACCAAAATGCAACGGAGACCTTTGAGCTTGACCCCGAAAGGACGACTGATAATGCTTATCATGGCATTACCAAGCTTAATCATATTAACATCAACAACAGAACTGGCGGTAGCGTATTCCGTATCGTCGGTTACGATACTGGTGAATATCCTTTTCAGCCTGGCATTCTGGGTCAGGGCAATTCCTATCCTACTATTACTGCTGATGACGCTAACGGTAACGGTAGTGCCACCAGTGGATCATCTCTCACTGGCGCTGTTGACATTAACCTCGATACTACCATCTCTGGTAATATTACTCTTGACGTTACAAAAGCCGATCAGTTTATTAAAAGGACATCGGGTAATCTAGAGATTGCTCTAGAAGTTAATGAAGCGACTAATCGCTCCATGGACATCAACGTTACCAATGCTGGTAATGGAGATGCAACTTTCAACCTGACTGCTGATCAGGACATCACCATTGTGGTGACTGACGTTGACCATAGAGTTAATGTTGAAGACTTCCACTTCCAAGATAACGTCTTATCTACAACCAATGCCATTATGGTGTTGGATCCTAGTGACGATGATGACATTACTGGCACAGTCCGTATCCGTGGTGACCTGACTGTTGATGGTGTGACAACCACTGTCAACTCAACTGTGGTGACTATCCAAGACCCCATCATGACATTGGGTGGTGAAGATACTCTTACAGTTGATGACAATAAGGATCGTGGTATCGAGTTTAGGTATTATGATAGTCAAGAAAGATTTGGTTTCTATGGGTGGGACGAGGATTATGCGGACTCTAACATATGGTCTGACACTGGCGGGTATAGGTTCCTCTACAATGCGACTAACACCTCTGAAGTCTACGCTGGCACTGACGCTCCTATCATTGCTGGTAACCTCAGACTAACCACAAATACTTCTTCTACTTGGAAGACACCTACAACTGGCACCTTGGTGGTGACTGGTGGCACAGGTATCTCTGAGAATCTTAACGTCGGTGGCACGACCCACCTGAGTGGTAATGTTGAGATTGACGGCACAGTTGACATTGATGCCAACTTCGCTGTTAGAAATAATACTACTGACAAGTTTACTGTCGAGAGTTCATCTGGTAACACTGTTATCGAAGGCACAGTTGACATTCAACTTGAGACTGAGATTACAGATAATCTCATCATCACTGCTGATAACAAAGAGTTTATTATCCGCACTGCTGCATCAGCCAATAAGTTTACTGTTGATACTGATAACGGTAACACCGATGTCCAAGGGACACTGCATGTAGTCCAAGGTGTTGACTTTGATTCAACTCTTAATGTAGATGATGATGTAACCTTCAACGCAACACTCGATGTTGACGATGATGTGGTCTTCCATAATGACTTCCTGATGGATGTCACTGGTAAGTATCTTACTATTACCAATGGCACCAGTCAAACGTTCCGTATCCTGAGCACGAATGGTAATACAGATATCGAAGGTAGTCTTAATGTTGGGGGCGTCAACACTTTTGAGCGCACTAACAATATCGCTATTGCTGAAACTGATGCTGACATCACCCTAAGCACTGGAGGTAATGCTACCTTCGCTGGTGGTGTTAACATGGATAAGGATCTCCGTGTTGGTGGTGACATCTATCTGGCAGACCGTCTGGTCGTCAAGGATGCTGGCACTGCTCGCACCCGTCCTTCCCTGCTTAATAACGTTGATGTCCTATATCGCACCTATCTGGGTGGTGGCACAGCACACAACGCATCCTTTGCAAATGATGCTGATGCTCAACTGAGAGTTGCTGGTGGTGTTGGTATTGTCCAAGACCTGCATGTTGGTGATGACTTCTATATTGGTAAGGTCAGCACTAACGACAACGTTGAATTCTCTGTCCTTGGTGAGTCTGGTTACACAACGATTGGTCGTGTGGGTCAGGGTAACGCTACTGATGGTGCTATCCTTGTACACGGTTACGCTACATTTGAAGAGCAATTTACAATCAATGGTCCTCTGACCACTATCGGTGATGCAAATACCGATGTCTTGACAGTCAACGCTGTCTCCACATTTACTGATAACGTTACTGTAAACGGTGACTTCGACATCGATGGCGATGCCATTATCGAAGGTAACTTGACAGTTAACGGAGTTACGACTACAGTAAATAGCACAGTAATGACTCTGGATGATCCTGTCATTACTTTAGGTGGGGACACTGCTCCTACCCAGTCGGATGCTAAAGATCGTGGTATCGAATTCCGATACTACGATACGACTGCCCGTGTTGGTTTCTTTGGTTGGGACAACTCCGCTTCGCGTTATGCTCTCTACCATGCAGCGACTAACTCTAGTGAAGCATTCAGTGGCACAAGATCAGGTCTTGACGCTGGATCTATTAAACTATTTGATACAACTAATGCAACCAACGCTGCTACTGGTGCTTTCATCGTTGGTGGTGGCGCTGGCATCGGTCTCGATCTTTATGTTGGTGATGATCTCTTTGTCACTGACAATGGTAGTTTTGGCGGTAACGTTGACATTACAGGTACCCTGGATGTCACCGATGACTTCGCAGTTGCCTCTGTCTTTACTGTAGATGCACAGACTGGTAATACATTTGCCAACGGCACATTCAATGTCAATGGTAATGCACAAATTGGTAACCAGTCATCTGACTCCCACACTGTAAATGGCACAGTCCAGTTTAACGAAGCACTGACTGCTGCTGAGAGATTTAACATTCGCGACCTTAAGGTTGCTACAGATGCTGCTAACGAGATCAGCACCTCCTCAGGTAATTTGATTCTTGATTCTGCAGACGGCACTGTCAACATTACAGACAATGCTGATGTAGATGGTAACCTCAATGTTGATGGCAATACACAAATTGATGGCACACTCACGGTTGACGGTAATGCAACTATCGGTGATAACTCTGGTGATAACCACGTTATCACAGGTACTGTCACCTTCAATCAAGCGATTACCTCCACCGACATCACCGCAGATAATATCAAGATTGGTGTCGATGGCACGAATGAAATCAGCACCTCCTCAGGTAATCTGATTCTTGATTCTGCTGACGGTAAAGTCCACATCACAGATAATGCTGAGATTGATGGCAACCTACAGGTAGATGGCAACACAACTCTTGGTGACGCTTCTGGCGACACTCTGGTAGTCAACGCTACATCCACATTTAACGCTGCAATTACCTCTACAGACATCACTGCTGATGCTGTAAGAATTGGTGTTGCTGCTTCTAACGAAATTGACACCACTGCTGGTAACCTTGTCCTTGACTCTGCTGGTGGATCAGTAGACATCACTGACAATGCTACAGTCAGCGGCACTCTGGTCGTATCTGATCAGATGACTGTCAATGACACTGTAATCATCGATGCTACTAACGAAAACTTTGTCATCAGATCGACGCTGGTTGATAGATTCACTGTTGATACTGATAACGGTAACACCTATATTGCTGGCACAACTCAGATTGAAGGTCTGCTAACTGTCAACGATGACATTGATCTCAACGGCAACCAGGATATTTCTGGCACACTTGATGTTGCTGGGCGCACAGAGTTGAATGGTATTGTAGATGTTGACGATGACTTCGCTGTCCGCTCTGGCACTACTGATAAGTTTACTATTATCTCTGCATCTGGTAATTTCTCTACTGTTGGTAACGGTAGTATCACAGGCACGTTGGCAGTTACTGACACTGCTGCCTTTGCTGAGAAGGTCACACTCAATGCTAATGAAACCGCTGATCGTCTGACTGCAAACGCAGCACTGATGGTCCCCAACGGTGGTATTGCAGTCTATGAAGATTCTTACTTCGGTGAGGATATCTTTGTTGGTCCTGACCAGAATGAAACCATCACCTTCTTTGGTGCTACAGGTAATATTACTGCAGACGGCATAATCACCTCTGCCACAGTGTCTGCTACTACAGCAAACATTGCTACCGTCAACACAACTTCTAACGTCAACGTTGGTGGATCGATTCTTGTTAACACTAATAAGTTTATTGTCCAAGGTGCAACTGGTAACACTACTATTGATGGCACACTTGATGTTGCTGGTAGTGTCACCATCGATGACACTCTGAATGTTACTCAGAGTGTTGACTTTGATTCTGATCTGAATGTTGATGGTGATCAGCAACTGGATGGCACACTGACGGTTGACAGCACCTCACTGTTTAAGGGCAGCATGGTCCTCCGTGGTGCTAGTAAGACCCTCAAGTTGCAGAATGGCAGTGGCACTGACAAGATTACACTTAACTCTACTTCAGGTAACGCTGAGATCACTGGTCTTTCAACTCTTGGAAGTCTTGGTGTTACTGGCAACTCCACCATGGGTGGCACGCTGGGCGTTACTGGACAGATCACTGGTAACATTACTGGTGACCTGACAGGTACTGCAGACAAGTCAAATCTAGTTGACGTTACTGACACCACAACTTCTAACCTAACTTACTACCCTGCATTCGTTTCTACTAACAACGGATTCACTGAGGTTCGCACCGACTCTACTAACCTTACATACAACCCAAGCACCAATACGCTGACGGTTAATAACTTCAAGTCAACTACTGACTTTGAAGTCCAAGGTAACTTGAATGTTACTGGTGCCTTGACATTCTTCCAGTCACAGGTTGGTAGTATTGCTAACCATGACACTGATGACTTGGCAGAAGCAGGTAATCTTTACTACACCAATGAGAGAGTAGATGATCGTGTTGCTGCTTTAATAGTTGGTGGTACAGGTATTACTGCTACCTACGATGACGCAGGTAACATGCTGACATTGAGTGCTACTCAGTCAGATCTTAATACTGATAACTTTACTGAAGGATCTACAAATCTATTCACAACTGCTGCTAGGACAAGGAATCACTTCTCTTATGGCACAGGTATTCAGTTAGATACTGGCACTCTATCAGTTACACAGGCAGATATCAACACTGATAACCTCACAGAAGGATCAACCAACCTCTTCATTACAGATTCCCGCACTCGCGGTGCATTGTCTGCTGGTGGCGATCTCGCTTACAATGCTTCTACTGGTGAATTCTCCTTTACTCAGCGCACTAACGCACAAGTAGATACTCGTGCTGATACTCGTATCGCACTCCAAGTTGGTGCAAATCTTGATCTGAGTAGTCAGGATACAGCAGATTTGACAGAGGGCACTAACCTTTACTACACAGATGCTCGTGCTGATGCTCGTGTCGCCACTGGTATCACTGGAAAACTTGACGCATCTGCTGTCAGCACCTTCGGTGGCACCCTGATTGATGATGCCGACGCTGCTGCTGCCAGAACCACTCTTGGTCTTGGAACTGCTGCTGTTGCTGCTACAGGAGACTTCGCTACTGCCGCACAGGGTACTTTAGCAACCAACGCACTCGCTGCGTCTGCTGTAAGTACATTCGGTGGCACTTTAATTGATGACGCAGACGCTGCTGCTGCTCGCACCACTCTTGGACTGGGCACTGCTGCTACCACTGCTGCAAGTGCTTATGCAACTGCTGCACAGGGCACACTTGCTGATTCTGCTACACAACCAGGCGATCTGGGTGCTGTTGCTACCAGCAATGATTATGATGATCTTACTAATCTGCCTACGCTCTTCTCTGGAGCATACAATGACCTGACTGGCAAACCTACACTAGGCACTGCCGCTGCAACAGCATCTACTGATTATGCAACTGCTGCACAAGGCACAACTGCTGACTCTGCACTACAGGCAGAGACTATTACTCTCACAACCCTCAAGTCCGTCGCTTCGGGTGCTGCTGATTTCGCAGCATTCAAGGCTGCAATCGCTGCTCTCTGATAACAAATGGCAAAACCTACCACTAAAGCAGAATTGAAGGAGTACTGCCTCCGTAGACTGGGTAAACCAGTCTTGGAGATCAATGTCTCCGATGATCAGATTGATGATGCTATCGATTACACGATACAAAAATTCCAACAGTTTCATTATGATGGATGTGAGAAAGTTTATATGAAACACCTGTTAACACAGGATGTTGTTGACAGGGCAAAGACCAATACAAACTCAACTTCTGATGGTGGGAATGATATCTGGTCAGAGGCAAATGGGTATATTGAAATGCCTGAGCATATTCTTTCAGTAGAAGGTCTCTTCGGTTTTACCGATAAGGGCACCAGAAACATGTTTGATATTCGTTATCAGATGAGACTGAATGATTTGTATGACTTCACGTCTACTCAGTTTTATAATTACTACATGGTGCAGCAGCATCTGGAAACTATTGACTTCCTGTTGGAAGGCATGAAACCAGTAAGATATAATGCTGTGCAAGACAGATTGTATATTGACTTTGACTGGTCAATGGATGCTTTGATTGGCCAGTATATTGTTATCCACGCATATCGTGCTCTAAATCCAGATACATGGTCAGAAATTTATGATACCATGTGGGTTAAGGATTATGCTTCTGCTAAAATTAAGAAGCAATGGGGAAGTAATCTTACCAAGTTTACTGGAGTCCAAATGCCAGGTGGCGTGTCTCTAAATGGTGAGATGATTTATAACGATGCTGTAGATGAGCTCAAGATTTTAGAAGAGCAACTACGCACCGAATGGGAATTACCACCTCTAGACATGATCGGATAAGATGGCTACTAACAGTTACTTCACTCAGGGCACAACAGGCGAGCAAGATCTTGTAGGAGATCTAGTGGTCGAGCAGATCAAGATGTTCGGTAAAGATGTTTACTATATACCGAGGACGTTAGTTAATGAAGATACTGTTTTTGGAGAAGATACTTTATCAAAATTTGATGGTGCATATCTTCTAGAAGCATACATTGAAGACGCCAACGGTTTTCGTGGCGATGGCGACATGTTTAGCAAATTCGGAGTCAGAATCTCCGACCAAGTTACATTCATTGTTTCACGCACTAGGTTTACTGAAGCGGTAGACGACAACCATACACTTATAGTAGAAGGACGACCCAATGAAGGTGACCTCATTCATTTCCCCCTTGCTAACAAAACTTTCGAGATTCAATTCGTTGAGCACGAAATACCCTTCTATCAGCTCGGAAAGATTCATGTCTGGGGTTTACGTTGTGAGCTCTTTGAGTACTCTGATGAAGACTTCGATACTGGAGTCGCAGAGGTCGATGCTATCGAGCTCAACTTTGCCAACGCTATCACCGTCACCCTCGCTGCAGGTGGGACAGGAGACTTTACCGTTGGTGAGACTGTTACGGGCGGTACCACCAACACTACTGCTGATGTGAAGTCTTGGGATAATGCAACTGGCAGACTGGTAGTCATCAATAGAGATGGTAGATTCACCATTCCTGAGACTATTACTGGAGATGTGTCTAGTGCATCTTGGACAAGTGCAAACTACAACACCCTAAATAATGTGAATACTTCTGACACTATCGATACCAACTGGACCATCGAAACACAGGCAGATGGCATTCTAGACTTTACTGAAGTTAATCCCTTCGGTGAGTTTGGTAATTCTGGAGGCACTCTGTAATGCTAGGCACTTACACATATCATGAAATTATAAGAAAGACAGTTGTCGGATTCGGCACACTGTTTAATAACATCGAGCTTCGTCGCACAAAGGGCAACAAGACCGAAGTTATGAAGGTGCCTTTGGCATATGGTCCTAAGCAAAAATTCTTGGCACGTCTCCGTCAAGTAGGTGACCTGTCCACACAAGATCAGGCACAAATTACTCTCCCTAGAGTTTCGTTTGAGATCGGTGGTATCTCTTATGATCCTACTAGGAAGTTGTCACCTATCTCTGCTATTAGAAATACTAAGGCAGATGGTACTAACACAAAGGCATTCATGCCTGTGCCTTACAATATCAATTTTGAATTAGCAATCCTCGCAAAGAATCAGGACGACTCTCTGCAAATCTTGGAGCAGATTCTTCCATATTTCCAACCAAGTTTTAATCTCACTATGAATCTGGTCCCAGATCTTGGTGAAAAAAGAGATTATCCTGTCACCCTTACATCAGTAGATTATAGTGATGAATATGAGGGTGACTATGATACTCGTCGCACACTTGTATATAGCCTACAATTTGTCGCTAAGACATACCTGTACGGTCCTGTAGGCGACTCTAGTGGCGAGATTATCAAGAAGGTCCAAGTGGACTATGCAACAAATGTGGACCGTCAGGCACCACGCGAATTGCGTTATACAGTCCAACCAGATCCGCTCAATGCAGATCCTGCGGACGACTTTGGATTCTCCGAGTTCTCATCTCATTATGTCGATGCAAAAGATTACAACCCAGTCACAGGACAAGACGAGTAAGTTTGACGGCATTGAGGAAGCACTCGATGTCGCTAGCGAAATCGTCCCTGAAGTAAAACCTGAACCTATTGTGCCCGTAGAGGATCCTACCTCTACACGGGATCAATTGAAGAAAGACTATGAGTATACTCGTGGCAATCTATATTCTTTGATTGAAAAAGGTCAGGAAGCAGTGGATGGAATTCTTGACTTAGCACAACAATCCGATCAACCTCGTGCGTTTGAGGTTGCTGGTCAATTGATCAAGCACGTTGGCGACGTGGCGGATAAACTCGTAGACCTTCAAAAGAAAGTCAACGAGATTGAAAATCCCAAAAAATCTAAAGAAGTTAACACTACAAACAATACCATGTTTGTAGGTAGCACAGCAGATCTCGCCAAGTTTCTAAAACAACAACGCGATAAATAGTAATCGTAGGAGTACGTATTAACAATGTCAGTATTAAACGTCATTGACACCCAAACCATTTCTGCAAGTGGCAGTGGCTACGTTGTGGTGAAGTCAGGTGTCCTTCGCTGCTATGCAGCATCAGCGTCCACGATCCAGATTGGCGCTGGTCCTGCCGTAACACTTGCAGCAGGTGAAGCACTGCTCCTGTCTTGCGGTAAGTCAAGTAATGCACAAATCAGTATAATGACTGATTCAGCAACTTCTGTTATCATAGTCCTTGGCGGTGGCACCCCCGCACACAAGTTTGCCGTTGGCGATTATATCGCAACTGAAGCAAATGGTGATGCAGCGTTTACAGCTGATTTTGTATCAGCTGTTGCTGATGGCAAGAAAGTAACAGCAGTCACAGACACCACTATCACTACGGACTATGACAGTAGTGCAGCAAGTGCTGATTATGGTCTGGCTACTGCAAAGGTTGCAGCAGGCACTGTCCCCACACTTAAGCGTGCAGTTAAACTCACTGCTGGTAGTGCAAATGTAGTTGTAGAGCAAGTCCAAATCGTCGGTGGGTAACATGCTATCATTTAAAGAACAACAAGCAGAAGAATTCATCACCGAGGAGTGGAACAGTGCAGCGATTGACGTTGCTGCTGATTACTTCCTAGATGAAGGTATCAATGAAGAAGGTATTGACCTCATCGTTGAGGAAGTCGGACTAGAAGATTTTGTTGAGTATATACTCGACCCTCCATCTGAAGATTTGATGGAAGAAAGGTCTGCCAGGAGAGCCACTGTCAGTGCTCCTTCATATGAGAAGGTAAAGGCAAAGGTTGACTCTGGAGACGCTGCCAGGAAGAAAGCAGGTAAAGGTGAGTATGCTAAGACTGCTGCTGCCAAGCGCAACTATGGAGACGAGGATAATACCAACTATGATGAGAAGAAGCCTGCTGCCAAGAAGAAGACAGTTGCTAAAGCAAAGACTGCTCCTAAGCCAAAGGCAAAACCTAAGGTTGTTGAGATCAAGAAAAAGGTTGAGAAGTCAGTCCCTAAGGCTAAGGCTGCACAACCTGATAAGAAAGCAACTAAGAAAGGTCTCCTCAGTAAGATTGGTGACACTGTTAAGAAAGGTGTCGAAAGACATCAGAAAGCAGTAAGTGATACCAAAGCAGCATATAAGAAGCAACGTGCTAAGGGTAAGGTACCTGAGAAACGTGCTAAGGAATTTGCAGCAGGTGTTAAATCTGGTGTGAAGACTGCTGTTAAGTTTGCTAAGGATGTTAAGAAGACTGTATCTGAGGAAGGTGCAGATAGACTGAAGGATCGCCGCATGGAACGTGGTGGTGTGGATGGCAATGTTAGGTATGATAAACAACCTGCTGCATCAAATACGGTTGGTAAGAAGAAACCTTCTGGTGGTCCATCTGCACTGGATATTGTCAAGAAGCAAATTACTGACAAGCATGGTCCTGGTGCAATTGTGAGTCCAATTAGAGGTAGGGGTGCCCTTACAAAGTCTACAAAGTCTGAAGGTGTTGAAGGTGTGGTTGATTTTGTTAAGAAAGGTGTTACGAAAGGATTGGAAAGAGATAAGAAAGCAAAGAAAGAAAAAGCCATTAAGGATAGGAAAGCAGTTCCTTATGCAGCATTATCAGCAGAACATCAACCAGAAGGTGAAGTAATTGAAGGTGCATCTGCACAGCAAGTAGGATTCCAAAGAATTAAAGATAAAGAATCTGGCGGACCTGGTGTTGGTAGAGTTAGAAGTGATGGTGAAATCAAAAAAGAAAAAGGTGGGGAAGCATTCCTTGACAAAATTGCCAAAGCAAAGGTAAAGATGCGGAAAGAAAGTGTCTTCGATCAGGTTGACATCTTTGCTGAGATGAATGACTGGGAGATCTCACTCCTTAGTGATGATCTCATTGAAGAGATCGTGGCAGAAGTCTTCGTTGAGGAGATGGTAGAAGGTAGAGATATTGATAACGTCACAGATATGCTCTGTGAGTCTGTTGACTACTCACTGAGTTTACTTACTGAGGTCACCAGTAGGGATGCTGGTGCTGAAGCAAGGAGTCGTATCGGAAGTGGATCTTCATCAAGATCCGATAAACTTGCTAAAGTTAAGAGTGCTGCTCAGAAGGTTGGGTCTGCATTGAAGTCTGGTCTTAAGACTGGTGCCACACTGGCACGCAAAGGTGCTGTTAAAGGTGCTGAAGTTGCTGGTAAGGCAGCAGGACACGCGAAAAATCTCGCAAAAGATATGGGTAGTGCCGCTAAGAGTGGTTACAAGTCTACTCAATCGTCTTCCCCTGATAAGGATTCTGAAACTACTTCTTCCAATCCCACTACGTCATCTTCTGATTCTTCCTCTAGCAGTAGTGACTCAGGTCCTAAGAAGTCTAAGAAGCCTGGTCTACTCAGCAGAATTGGTAGCAAACTGAAGCGTGGTATCAAGAGAGCAGTTGGTGTTGGTGCAAGATCCCTTTCCCGTGGTGCTCGTAACGTAGCACGCAGACTGGGTGAAGAGTCTATCACTGAGCGTGCAGATACTTGGCATCCAGATCCTGACAAGGATCGTAAACTAGGTGGTCCTGGTGCAAATGCCCGTGCCCGTGAAGATCGTGCTGATGCAGCAAAACCTAAGGCAGACCCTAAGAAACTGAGATCTGGTGAGTCCTATATGGACTACTCTAAGCGTCAGTCTTCTTACAAGAAGAGTGGTAGCACTCCAACTGAAAGACTGAATAAGTTAGGTGCTAACATCAAACCCAAAGAGCGTAAGCGCGATAAGATCGGTAAAGCAATCGGTCGTGCTATCGATAAGATCGGTGGTATCAAGCGTGAGGAAGTATCTACACTTTCATTCGGTGCATTCTTTAAAGAAGATTTAGAAGTATCTGAAGCAAGAAATACTAAGGCAGATGGTAACTCACTTAGATCCGTAAGTACTCCTGCAATGCAGGGTAAGAAGGGTAATGTAAACCGTCAAGGTAGATCCGTTACTGGTGGGGCATCGATGGGTGGTATGAACATTCGTGGTGCTGGTGGGTTAGGTAAATCAAAACCTAAAAATGTTGAGCTAGTAGTTGGTAAGTATAAGAAACAAGTTTCTTCTGACAGAAAGGCTGCTGCTAAAGAAAGGGCTGCTATGAGAGCTCAGGGTCTCAAGTATGAGCAATCTACACTTTCATTCAGTGCATTCCTTTCAGAAGGTAATCCTACCACTAGAATGTTAACAAAGTCGAAGACTCAGGTTACTGGAAACATCAGTGCTGACAGAGGGACAGACGAAAACAAGAATCGTAAAGGTCGTAAAGGTTTAGAGAAAGACCTTAAGAAGCATGGTATCGGTCACCAGAAGGGTGTGGGCGAATACAAGTATGGCAGTGGTGAAACTGGTCGTGAAGTTTCGTATCAAACTTCAAAACCTGATAAGATGAGCAAGCGTAGATTTGGTAAAGTTATGCGACGATTGGGTCGCAAGCATGGGCAAGAATCCGTGATCACTAAAGACAAAGACAAATCTGCAAAACTGCATTATACTGAGAAGGGTAGTAAGGCGAAGTCCGATAGTATCGGTAAAACTAAAGCAGGCAAACATCCCGAAGGGTATGGTGAAACTTCTGGCACCAAAGCTAGAGGTGGTAAATTACCTAAGAAAACTACTAAAGGAGCGTATCATTATGGATAACGTTAAAAAGTGTCAGTACTGTGGCATCACTGTGCCCGTTGGACACCAACGTCCTAAGACGTGGATTGAAAAGCACGAGTTAAATTGTGCTCGTAACCCTAAGAATAAAGAACAATGAAGTCCTTTTCCCAATTTGTATTAGAGCAAGACAACGTAGATGAAGGCATTGGTCTATCAATAGCGAGAGCGATTGATAAGACTGTACCCGCACCAGGTGGTCGCAGAGGAGCTAAACGTAGGGGTGTTTCCCATGCGCTGAAGATGAGGGAGGTGCTGAAAGGTGCCAAGAAGAGAAAGGATGACGATAAGAAATCTCCTGTTAGTTTCTTGCAAGACAAAGATTGATTTTTGAGGTATAGATTATGTCAGACGGTATGGATTTCTCCGATCTTAAATTGGAGAGGACTGAATGTGGGAAGTGTGGAGCGACTTGGATTAATGGTAAGCATGTCTGGCGTGGCACTGGATCATCAGGAGACTCTTCTGAGTTAGATCTTGCTGGTCTTGTTTGCAACAAACTAGGTGACCATCAATGCATTAATCCTATGCAAGGAAAGGATGGTGGACAAACTTGGGAGTATAGAGCAGGATATATTGATGGGGCGATGAGGGGTAAAATTGATGCAATGGAACAGTTACGAGACCTTGACACTTGAGTGTTGGTGGGGGACCTACATAACTTAGGCACTATTCACGTTAACTAAATTATGAAAATCTTTTTAGATACTGCTGATGTCTCTGAAATTAAGAAGGCATACAGCACAGGGTTGATCGATGGCGTCACTACAAATCCGACACTAATTTTGAGATCGGGTGATACTCTTTATAATGTAGCATCAAGACTACTAAAAGAATGTCCAGACCTTATCAGCGTCTCCACGGAGGTGGTTGCAGAGACAGCTGACGAAATGATTGAGCAAGCAAAGACTTATTTCCCACTAGGTGAAGCAGTTACAATCAAAGTCCCTTGCACTGTAGAGGGACTGAAGGCATGTAAGATCCTCTCAGATCAAGGCATCAAGGTTAATGTAACTCTAATCTTCTCAGTAGCACAGGCACTGCTAGCAGCAAAGGCAGGAGCAGCATATGTGTCTCCTTTCATTGGTCGCTGTAATGACAACTCATTCAGTGGCGTTGAGTTGGTTCGTGCAATCGCTAATACATACAGTGTGCAGATGATGACCACTGAGATACTTGCAGCGTCTCTGAGGGATGTGCATCACGTCTCAAGGTGCTATACTTATGGTGCTAGTACCGTTACTATGCCACCTAAGATCTTCTGGAAGATGTATGATCATGTCTTGACTCGTGAAGGACTTGATCTATTTCAGAAGGATTGGGAATCTGCAAACTTCACAACACCATGACTCTAGCGCAGGTTAGGGTCCGATATGCATTTGCGATGTCATCTTTCGCTAGAATGTTTGGACCATATGGTATTGATCTAGAGATGAGGTCTCTATGTAAGTCTTGGTCTGAAGATATAGATAGATCGTTTGCTCCAATATCTGATCTATATCAGGTAGATAGGTATTTTTTGGAGCTTTGGAAAAAAAGGTATGATGATCCCTATTGAAAAGTTGCAACATCTAATTTATATGATGAGATGTGAATCTATCGGATGGATAGGGATGAAATATATAAAGTGGTTGCAACATCGAAATTATATGTTGAAACTCGAAAATAACATCCTCAAGCAGAAGTTAAAAGAATTAAATAAGGGGTGGGCACATCCTAATTCTTGCCTGCACAAAGAGGATCCATGGAAAAAATGGGGTTAGCGGTCCAAGCAATTGCACTTTTTGGGGCGGTAGGGTATTCTGTTAGATGGGGATTAGAAAATGCATACTACCATTGACTACAATACATAAATATAGATGGGAGTATTGGGGAACCATTCATAAAAAATATGGAGAAGGATGAAGGTGCAATTGGATATGAGTGGACCATAGAAGACATTTACTTACTCTACCACTGTGTATGCGAAACAATAAGACTGTGGCCGGGTGCTCCCGCTCGCCCTTATGAAGAGCAGGAGCATCTGCGTCTGTTAAGGGATGAGATATATAAAACAGTATTAGACTACAAGTTTCGCTACATGGATGTCGATGAATGAATGAAAAACTTCTACTATGTTTAGCGCCTGCGGGGATCATATTCATCATGATGAAACTTGTAGTCTGGATGTTTGCTGTAGATGCTGAGACTGATTATGTCAGACGAGAACCTTTACGCAAACGAGGACCATATGTGGCAAACCCATATGCAGACGTTGATGAAGAGGAAGAAGAATTTACAGATCGCACGGATTATCGATGAAGCGATTGGAGAGTATTATTCTCTCCATGGAAAGAATGTCCCGGAATGGAAACGAAAGGATCCAGACTGGTGGACAAGATACCTAATTAGTTTAGAAATTAACCCTACAAACGCATAAGAATTATGGAACTTATAGTAATTGCTGCACTAATCTTAGCAACAAGTGTCGGTGCATATAAATTAACGCCTAAGAAATGAGTATGAGTGCTGGAATATTTGTATTTGGATTTATTATCCTACTTACTGTGGGGATGGAGATTACTTGGCCAGTTAAGAAATGAACTTATTATTCAGACAACTTGATAATGCTAACGATCCTATATGGAGTGTGATCATCTCATTGATCATTCTCCTAATAGGTGTCACTTATTACATATATACAATACTAACCGATGCATTTACGGAAATAGAAAATGGGAAAGATGACCCCGCCGAGCAGGAAGTCTTGCTACAACTTCAGAGTAACAGAGATAGTGAAAGTGTTGGACGGTGACACTTTGGACGTTCTCATAGATCTTGGTTTCGACTTATACAAAAAGGAACGTGTAAGGGTAGCGGGTGTTGATACCCCAGAAAAGAGAACAAGAAATTTAGAGGAGAAAGCACTTGGAAAAGACGCAACTGAATGGCTCAAAACACATCTCGAAAGCACTTTGGCTGGTGATGATGAGTTGTCTGTTAGGACTGAACTTGTTGGCGGTGTCGGCAAATATGGCCGTCTTCTGGGGTGGTTATACGTGGGGGACGAGTCAGTGTCACTCAACGAACAAATGATTGAAGAAGGATATGCTTGGG